>CEVQ01358598.1_pt1 | contig 16211 bp, 11 predicted proteins | sample 356551 | NCBI WGS metagenome assembly CEVQ01 (sample SAMEA2623756, study PRJEB7988) | marine metagenome | biome: marine biome (ENVO:00000447); feature: mesopelagic zone (ENVO:00000213); material: "saline water (ENVO:00002010), including plankton (ENVO:xxxxxxxx)" | depth 250 m | reverse complement strand
TCATCAATAGCGCCTATGATTTCAACCAGTTCGAACTCGATATCAGGGCCGAACAGTTGGTTGGTTTTATCAATTGAAGGAGCTATAGGCTGCCCAATACCAGTAATCAATGCCATAGCAAACATATTAGTATCTGGAACTCTAGCCACTAGTTGCAGTGGCAACTCCACCGTTCGAACTTCATTTCCTCCACTTATCGACACTTGCAATCGATTAACCGTATATTGACTCTTAAGGCCTGATGCATATGCTAGTGTTGACTCAATCATTCTTCGAATAACTAAATCGAAGGTTTCAGCAGCTTCATCATCGAGTTCAATTACTAAGAAAGATATCTCCTGAAAATTAGAGCTTTCCGATGAATCAGTTTCAGCTTCAGTTTCAATGGCCTCGTTAAGACTATCAGTCACTAGAGTGTCATCAGTCGAGGTAGCTACGATTTGTTCCATTTCAGTTGATGACGTAGGAAGATCTGCTAAAGGATTTTCTGAAATTTCGACCACCTCACCTTCTTCATCCATTACAGTTTCTGGAAATTCTCCAATATATGCGTTAGTAATAGAAGATGAGTCCAATTCAACTGGCACTGAAACATCAATTTGCCTATGCTTAAACTCCAATCGAGCTGTCTCGCCGATTATGGTCTTTGCTCTGGCAGGATCTGAAACACCTGGCAATTGCACTAGTAACCGGTCCTCACCCAATAACTGGATAACAGGCTCTCCCAACCCTGTTTCATTAACCCTTCGATCTATAATCCTTCTTAAAGAATCCATCTGATCTTCGGTTGGCTGTATTCGTTCACCCAAAGCGTCTTCTAAACTGGTTTGATATACAAGATGGCTACCTCCTTGCAAATCCAAGCCTAGTTGCAGCCCAAGTGGATTATCACTGCCTCTTTCAAATCCCCCTAGTCTTATGTTTTGAAAACCAAGTGTCAGTCCGGAAATTACTATTAAAGCTGTTATAACTAAAATTGTTACGACGTATCTACGCAACTAATTCTCCAATCAAATTCATTAAAATATAATTTTACTAACTTTCATTTTTTATTACTGTCCTCGCAAAATCTATTGCTTCTTTGCGATTATTTATCTCTCCCGCTGCGTAAGACTCACTAATCAAATCAATAAGTTTACCAACAAAAGGTCCAGGCTCTAAACCCAATTCAGACATTAAATCATATCCGTTCACTATTCTAAGATATATATCTGGATCATCTTTTTGCTTATTATTTAAAATTGTAGCTGCCATTTTGCAATGACGTTCCCAGTCAGACAAGTCAAACCGCGATTCTAAAATCTTATCTCCTTTAGCGGCCATGTAATCTGAAAGGTTAATGTAAATAGTATCGACAGAAACATCACCCAGGTCTCGATAATATCGGTAAACTGCTTTTTTAGATGGCATTAAACCCTTAGGAGCCAACTGGCTTGGCCTTAGATGATGCTTTACTATACTGGTTACATAGTTGGAAGCTTTTTTACTAAACCTCAACCGATCCATTATAGACTGTGATGTTTCCGCACCCAAGTTCCCATGGCCTAAAAATCGTATTCTACCGTCGCTTTCTACAGTTTTAGTTTGTGGTTTGCCTATATCATGCAATAAACCAGCAAGCTTAAGTAATGTAAAACGCGTAGCTCCATCGGCATAAATTTCCTGGAAAAAAGTTTCCCACCGTTCAAATCTTGGAATAAATTTAACTGCCCTACTAGTGTTATTCAACTCACCTAAAATCAATTCCAACATTCTAGGTGTTTCCAAAGAATGTTTAAAAACATCATAACAATGTTCGCCAGGCTGTTCCACGTCTTTACAATTTTCTAATTCTGGAATGATTATCGTTAATAAACCAAGAGAATCCAATTTATATAGGGAGGACGCTATATTTGGTGACGAAATAATTTTTAATAATTCATCTCGCACTCGTTCCTTTGAAACGTTTAATAACAAACTTATACTCTTTCTGATCCATTTCTCTGTTCTGTCATCTATTGCAAACCCTAGTTGTGCTGAAAGTCTTACCCCTCGCAAAATTCTAATAGGGTCGCAATGAAAAGCTTGTTCGGATGTTGCCTTAATTAGATGGTGTTCCAGATCTGCGAAACCATTAGACGGGTCAATAAGTCGTGTATTAGCATCGGCCTCTGATTGATTCAGTGATATAGCTATAGAATCGATCGTAAAGTCTCTTTTAATCAGGTCATCTTCGATAGTGTTCGAGTTATTTAGGTAAGTAACATCTACAGTTAATTCATTTTTGGGGAAAACTATCCTATCTATATTCCGTACTGGATCAAGCGGTATGCACTTACCTTTAAGTGCTATAGCTAACTTCAAACCTAGACTTATGTCTGATGATGCTATTACTACATCTAAGTCTTCAGTATCACGATTCAGGCATGCATCTCGGACAGCACCACCTACTAAGTAAGCTTCTATTTTGTTTTTAATAAAAAACTGCTTTAACGCCAACACGTTAGTGCTTAAATTCGAAGTTCGTATATAAATTTCTTTTGTGTTTTTCATGATCAATGATTGGTGAAATTTGTGACAAAATACTTATCTTGATTTGTTAAAAATTGGCGCGACTTAAAGTATTTAATCAAATATAAATATTTATGATGAGTGTATTTCTGATTCAGAGTGCGTATGAAACGTTGTTAAATCATCCCTTTGGTCTGGTTCTTGCCCTGGACGAATCGCAGAGCTATACTCCTCTGGGGTTATTGGTCGTAGTTTTTCATGTTCAGCTAAGTGGTCCATATAAAGTATCCCGTTAAGATGATCTACTTCATGCTCTAAAACTTGAGCAAGTAACGAATCAGCTTTAATACGAACAGTTTTAGATTCCAGGTTTAATGCCCGGAACTTAACCCATATTGATCTTTCTACATTACCGACGAAACCAGGAACGCTAAGACAACCTTCTTCAACCATTCTAGACCCTTCACGGTATAGAATTTCAGGATTAATATATATTCTTGGTTCTTCTTCAGGAAGCTGAACTACTATCAGTCTTTTAAGCACACCAACTTGGTTAGCTGCAAGTCCGATTCCGCCTGCATCATTCATAGTGTCAACCATGTCATATGACAAACGTTTTATGGACCTGTCAATCGTTTTAATTTTGCGAGCTTTTTTACGTAAGACTTTGTCTGGAAACGTAATTATTGGAAGAATAGCCATTAATATTGTGTCCTCATTAATTTTAAGCGTCTATAAAAATTCATCAGTTAATGAAGAAGTGCTCAGCTGATTATAACAGCAGGTAAGCAGGCATATACATGAATTGATGTTTTTCATATTATCCATGGGAGAATATGGTCATAATTACAATACAATAAACGCTGTGCACTGTTAAAATAACTTTTCGTCAATTCAAATCATCGGGGAATACTATTTAGAATGATCATTGCAGCAGTGATTTTTGGTATTACATATCTAGCAATAGCTATGAGCCGTATACCGAGCGCAATTATAGCAATTATTGGCGCAACTGCCATGGTAACTGCTTTAGCTATAGTGTCTGATTTTTCTCCTCACGAAGCGCTTCAATATGTTGATTTGGAAGTGATCTTTTTACTAGCAGGAATGATGGTATTGGCTGACGTTATGTCACGCACGGGAGCATTTAATTGGGCCGCACGTCAAGGGGCTAGGCTAGTAAAAGGTAATGGTTTCTTTCTCATTATTTTACTGTCTCTCATAACTGCAGTAGGCTCAGCTTTACTTGATAATGTAACAACAGTCGTAATTATGGTTCCGATTACACTGAGCTTATGTAAAAGCCTGGACCTTAACCCCATCCCTTTTCTATTAGCAGAGGTATACGCATCTAATATTGGAGGTACAGCTACGATCGTTGGTGATCCTCCAAATATTATTGTTGCTAGCCAGGCAAACATATCTTTTTCTGAGTTTTTCATAAATATGGCTCCAGTTTCCGCGCTATCGTTGTGCGCTTTATTTATATTGCTATATTTATGGTTCAAAGATAGCGTCAAGGTCAATCCTTTAAAACGTGAAGAACTTCTATCAGAGCCTCAAACCAATTTAATTAAGCATCCTAACTTATTGAAGAAAAGTTTGTTCGTTTTTAGTTTGACGATAGTTGGATTTTTCTTTGCTGACCAAATAGGCATAAGTCCCGCATTTGTAGCAATGGGTGGAGCAGCACTGGTATTGTTGGTTAGTGGTTTAAACCCAGGGGAAGTACTTAAAGAGGTTGAATGGACGACACTTTGTTTCTTTGCTGGACTTTTTATGCTGGTTGGCGGACTGGAGCATGTAGGAATAATTGATCGTATAAGTGAGTGGATTATAAGCTTATCTTCTAATGCTGACGGAACAATTACTCGCGAATCAGAGCGTAATTTGAGTATCATAATGGTCTGGCTAAGTGGAGGTCTCTCGGCATTTATTGACAACATTCCATTCGCAACAACCATGGCCCCAGTGGTTAGTGATTTGCTCAGCACTAACGAAGCTATGAATTCTGGCAACTCAACTCATCCTCTTTGGTGGGCGTTAACTTTAGGCGCCGATCTTGGAGGAAACTTTACGATAGTTGGAGCATCTGCAAATGTTGTTGTTTTCACGGTTGCGCGGGCAAGTGGTTACCCGATTAGTTTCTTCCAATTTTTTAAGTACGGTTTCTTGATCTCTGTCGTTTCTCTTGCTATATCATGTGGCTACATATTACTTAGATATTATTGATTCGAGGTTTTTTGTGAAAGCTTTAACTGTTGGAATTATCAGCACAGGTGACATGGGACACGCCGTTGGCAAGCAATTGATCAATAACAGAGTTAACGTGATTACTGCCCTTAATGACAGGAGCAATCGGACGAAGAAATTAGCAAAAGAAGCTAACATTAAAGATGTTGGGTCTTTAAGTTCATTGGTGGAAGATTCCGATTTAATACTATCGATTCTTGTACCATCTCAAGCCATGTCTTTTGCAAAGAAAATAGCATCCATATTGCAAAAATCAGACAAACAAATTTACTTTGCCGAATGTAATGCAATTGCTCCACAAACAACCAAAGATATTTCTGTGTTATTTGAAAACACCAATGCGACGTTTATTGATTCTGGAATTATTGGAGGCCCCCCATCTGAGACATATAAACCCACTTTCTACACTAGTGGTCCAGATACAGAACCAATGTTAGTTTTAGAAGAAAGTGCGATAAGTGTAATTAAAGTAGGTCTTGAGATAGGACAGGCATCTGCATTAAAAATGTGCTACGCCGCTTTGAATAAGGGTACCATTGCGATCAACATAGCTGTATTGACGACTGCAAAAATGTTAGGTGTCTACGAAAGCCTGATTGCAGAGCTTGGACATAGTCAAAATGATGTACTCCAGAAGATGCAGAAAATGAATGAAATACCGACGAAAGCTGATCGCTGGATAGGTGAAATGTTGGAAATAAGCAATACTTTTGAGTCAGCTAAAGTTACAGGCCTTTTCCATAAGGGAGCTGCAGACATATATGACTTTGTTAGTAAAACAGGACCCGGGGTAAATGAAACACCAGAAAATTATAAAACAGACAGGAGTCTGGAAGAATTAATCACCATCTTTGCAAATTACATAAACAATAAAACCCCTAGCTAACATATATCGTTATTTGTAATTACTAGTATCCCAAAATTACCTACGTCCGAACTGACTTTCTAGGTAATTTTCATTCAAATGAATCACGGTTGGCCTTCCGTGAGGACAAGTCTGTGGCTGATTACAAATTTCCAATGATTTAATAAGCTCTTCCATTTCGCCATGAGATAACTTCTTACCAGCACGAATAGCTGCATGGCATGCAATAGTTTTAGCTGCTTCATCCCGAAGATCATCAACATTTTCATTTAAAAGATTTGTTACAACATTTATAAATCCATCTCTTGGGTCGCTTGAATGGAATATATTCGGAACTCCTCTCAAAATATATGAGTAGTCTCCAAAGTGCTCAAAAACGAATCCCATATCAGTAAGCAGTCCAGTTATAGACTCAATTAAATCGATTAAATTGGAATCCAATTCCACAACTACACTGTATAATAAAGCCTGTGAACCTGATTGCTTACTAGCACTTAAAACATCTTCATAAAGAATCCTTTCATGTGCTGCATGTTGATCAATGACATATATACCATCCGGTCCTTCATTTACTATGTACGTGTTTTTAACCTGGCCTAAAACTCTCAACAATGGCAAAACTTCAAAATGAGATGAGTCCGACCTAGTTCCGGCTGGTAAGTTATGAATCATTGATTCTGAAATACCAGTCAACTGATTTTTTGGAGATTTCAAATTGGAAGTCCAAAATGCACCAGAAGACACAATAGACTCAGTAAATTTTTTATCATTACTATCGTAGATTTCCGGTCTCGGAATACCAGATCCTTCAGCCAATGTTTGCCGAATGCTTTGCTGTAAAGCACTAAAAACCTCACCTGAATTCAAAAACCTGACTTCAGTTTTAGCCGGATGAACATTTACATCAACATCTGATGATTTTATTTTTATGTCAATAACACACACAGGAAATCTTCGTTCTTTCAAGAGACCGTGATATCCCTGCACAACAGCTTGCGTTAGAAGAGAGCTAGAAATCCACCTCCCATTAACAAAAATATTAATATTAGCTCGATTTGATCTATTTATTTTTGGAGAGCTAATTAAACCTTCTACGCTAATATCAGAATCTGACACCAATTTCAGTGACAGCATATTTTCAGCTAATTCCACACCATAGATACCAGCAAAGGCGTCAATAAGCTGACCATTACCCGGAGTGGCAAATTTATTCTTATCTCCTAGAGTTAAATTCCAGGCAACATCAGGATATGCCATCGCATATTTCGAACACACACTAACAATTTTGGATGATTCTGACCCGGCAGAATTTAAGAATTTTCGACGTGCTGGAAAGTTTTCAAATAGATTAGACACTGTGATGGACGTCCCTAATCGAAATCCTTGCTCTTCCACATTTACAATATTGCCTTCTACTAGTTGAATCTTTGTGGCGACATCTTGAGAAGAAGGACGAGAAATCATGGTTGTATCAGACACAGCGGCTATACTAGCTAATGCCTCCCCCCTGAAACCCAGTGTCGCAATGTCATTAAGCTCATCAATTGTTTGTAATTTACTGGTCGCGAATCTATGAAATGCTAACTCCATCTGTGACGATGTAATGCCATGCCCGTTATCGATAACTTGTATTGACCTAATACCGCCCTCTTGAATGATCACATCAACTCGCTTTGCATGTGCATCAAGTGAGTTTTCAATTAACTCCTTCACTATAGATACGGGGCGTTCGACAACCTCTCCTGCTGCTATTAATGAAGACACGTCTTTATCAAGAATCTTTATAACCATATTAAGCCGATTATACTTAAATTTTCATGTATCAGTAAAAATATTAATTTTGTAAAATATCGAAATGAATAAAACACAGATGTACCGCCCAACGCTCAATGACATGCGTTCAGCTCATAAAAGAATCGAGAGATTTGTGACTCGAACGCCATTGCATCGCTATCGCACTTTGGAAAGGTTGTTAAATGCTGAGGTGTACATCAAACACGAAAATCACCAACCTCTGGGCGCATTTAAAATGCGTGGCGGGATAAATCACCTGATCAAAATGTCATCTAGCCAGAGAGAAAAGGGTGTTGTAACAGCATCTTCTGGCAACCATGGGCAATCAATTGCTTACGCTGCAAAACTCCACAATATTGAAGCTGTGATAATTGTCCCAGAGAATGCTAATCCCGGGAAAGTGGCATCAATGAAAGCTTTAGGAGCAGATGTTCGTTTTTACGGGAAAAACTTTGATGAATCAAGATCAGAAGTAGAAAGACTATCGAAGGAAGAAGGGTACACGTATATTCATTCCGCAAATACTCCAGATCTAATTGAAGGTGTAGGAACATATACTTTAGAAATATTAGAGGATCTACCAAGCGCGGATGTAATAATTGTCCCAGTTGGTGCCGGGAGTGGTGTCTGTGGAACAGCTATTGCTGCGAAGGCCATCAATCCTAAAATAAAAGTTATAGGCGTCCAGTCTGATGCAGCTCCCGCTGCATATTTATCATGGAAATCCGGGGATTTGCAATCGAACCCAAACAATACGATTGCTGAAGGTTTAGGCACGGCCCTTGGGTTCTCTTACACTATAGGAATTATGCGTGATCTAATCGATGATTTCATTTTAGTAACTGATAAAGAATTGGAGTCGGCTGTTTTATTACTGTTAGAGCATACTCATAACCTTGCTGAACATGCGGGTGCAGCTTCTTTGGCTGGTGCATTAAAAATTAAAGATCGACTATCAAATAAACAAATTGTCCTTGTGATGAGTGGAGGAAATTTATCGATGCAACACCTTGCAAAAATAGTTAATCGGAAATAGTTTTAATCGAATTAATATCGCTTATTTTGTGTATGCCTTCGCTTTTCATCCTCATTAATAACTCTTTTTTGATATGGCTTATTGCAAAAGGACCTCGATACACTAACGCAGAGTAAAGTTGAGTAGTGTTAGCACCTGCGTTTAAAGCACTAAAAACATCATCTCCGGTAAAAATACCCCCACATGCATTTATTGTAAAGCGCGGCCCAAAATTCGAACGAAAACATGACACCATCCTCAACGTGGATTGAAGCAACCCTGATCCACTTAATCCGCCCTCTCCTACTGATAATCGTGAGTCTTTTATAGGGTGGCTGTTTGCTACAGTGATACCGTCAGCTCCAGAGTCTATGCAAACCTCAACTAATTTGACGGCAGCATCAATTTCACTACTTTCATTTTTATGAGGAGGTAATTTAATGATTAGAGGTTTTTCTGTCTTATCACGTACACCGGTTATCATTTCAGATAATCGAATAGGGTCATGAAATGTTTTCAGGCCAGCAGTATTTGGGGAGCTGATATTAATCTCGACCCCAGAAACAAATGATGCTAATCGCATGCAAGACTCTTTTAAATCACCTATATCTGTTCCGGATATACTTCCGAAAATCGGAGCCAACCTGTTTTTAGATGTAGAGTTGATTGAATTAATTACAAATTCCATGCCTTTGCTTGGAAACCCCAGACAATTCAATATCGCTTTTCGTTCAACATCACGAATCAATCGTGGTTTTGAATGTCCGGGTTGAGGGTGTAGCATTACTGTTCCTGCAGTTATATAAGCAAAATCTAGCTCCGATAATGACCTCAACATACGAAAATCTTTATCGAATCCAGCTGCCAGCCCAATCGGACTCGACAACGGAACCCCACAAATTTCTGTGTTCAATTCAGAAATATCTTTATTGAAAAATTTACCTAGTAAAATCCATGGCGTTTCATGCCGCAGAAATAATTCTGCGAGATTCTGCGCCGTCTCCGGAGGCAAAAATTGAAGGTGTCGTAATATTAAATCGCTATATAGCATTAAACAAATTATAAAATAGTTATTACAATAAGAACTAATTATGGATTATAGAATCAAAAAATGAATCTAGATTTTGAACGCGGAGACCATCAAAAACCAAAAGGTCATGCATTTGTATACTTCACTGGCATAGACTCTGATTCTACATATTTTGCAACTTATTTAATGGTGCAACCTATAAACGTCGATATTTCAAAATATGTGCCGCCTTTTTTAATGAACCAAATTGGTGAATTCGAGAAGGATTTATCCGCATTCGCTTTTCCTCCTTCACCAGAACAAATTGATGATTTAGATAATTTAAAAAACCTAGCAGGAATTAGAGAAGATGATTTGATTTATGGTGGAAAAATGCCATCCGATGATCCTACCGCAGCAATCATTAGGGTTAATGAAATCCTCGAGTGCTACTCAAATCTTTATCAAAATAATAAACAACTTTCGAATACTTCTATCGAGCAAGAAACAGGCACCGATGTAAACGAAGTTATATACAGCCTGATGAATGATCAAGACAAGCTCGAGGAACTTACCAAACTAATGGGTAAACTCAGATATGCTGCAGACGACACCGGTGATCGGTTATCTGTGGACACAGAAGCGCAAATCAAACTGCTATCACAACACCTCCCTGCAAACCACGAAATACCAAAAATAGTAAAAGCCGCTAAGGGTGCCGATAGCAAAGGTCATAAGCTAGCAGAGCTATATTTACAACGATCATTCCATTTAATAAATGAATCTTTTGCAGATTTAAGTAAAATAGAAAAGGAAATTAAAAAGCTTGAACAAGTCGATCGTCCTAGCTGATTAATAAGTCAACCTGATTCCTGCGAGGCATTGAAACTTGAGCGCCTTTTGTTGACACAGCTATCGAACCTGCCGCGCAACCCTTTAGCACAGCTTCCCTCAAAGATAATTTCTCAGCAATTGAAACTGTAAACGATGCACCAAAAGCATCCCCAGCAGCGACCGAGTCAACAACCTTGGCAGGAATTGATGGCACAAACCCTGAATCATTGCTTGTAGCATAATAGGCTCCCAGTTCTCCCATTTTAATTACTACCGTTAAAACACCAGTTTCCAGTAACACAGATGCTGCTTTTGCAGCCGAAGTTTCGTCATTTATTTCAACTTCAGTTAAAAATTCGGCTTCATTTTGGTTAGGCATAATTATGTCAACATACTCTATGATCTCTTTTAGATGCCAGTCGGTAGGAGCAGGATCGAATATAACTGGAACTCCCAGCTCTTTAGCCGTACATGCAACGCTTTTTGTTACAGCAACTGGTAATTCGTTCTGTATCATTAAGGCGTCTACACCAGATAAACACTCCTGTGCAGCTTGGATCTCATTATTACCTGTCAACAGATTTGCCCCACGCACTTGGACTATATAGTTTTGACCTTGTTTATCCAGTAATATTATCGCTATTCCAGACTGCGCATCGGAATCTTTGTAAACATATCTAACATCAATGCCCTCAGATGTAAGATTTTTGATTAACCGTACTCCATATTCATCTTCGCCTACACGGCCTATCATTGACACCTCAGCCCCCATTCTTGCTGCAGCTACTGCTTGATTAGCTCCTTTGCCTCCGGGAGTTATATGAATACTATTACCAGTAACGGTTTGCCCAGGCTCTGGTATCACATCTGATGAGGTGATCAAATTCATGTTAATACCTCCCAGAACCAATATTTTAGGCAACTTAACCAAGGTTTTATTGGTGGATTTCATCTCAACCAATCAATCCCCTTTCTAAAAAAGATCTTAGAAAAATTGCAGGACCATCTTGATCTACAGTTCCACACAAAACATCAGCAGATTTGACAACATCCTCTACTGAGTCCTCGACTGCAACTCCTAGGCCTGCCCATTTCAACATATGAATGTCATTGTATCCATTCCCAAAAGCGAGCACAGAGTCTTGTGAAATACCAAAGCGGCTGCATATGACTTCTAATGCCTTATGCTTTCCAGAGAAGGGATGTAGTATCTCACAAAAATTCGGCAAAGATCGTGTGACATGCAGCCTATCTTGAAAATTATCAATTAGTTGTTTTTCTATATCAGCTATTTCATCGTCTCCAGAAACTAGAACTAACCGAGTAGGTTTTCTATCTGAAATAGATTTCAAATCATCAACCTTCACTATCTCGATGTCATTTCTATCTACGTAAGATTCAGTCCACTGGGTTATTTTGCTGACATAAATCTTATGTTTCACAAATACGAGAATCTCACCAGGCCAATTTTCAAGATATTCAAGGGTATCGAGAGTCATTTTTTCTGTTAAAGGCATATGCCACATTACTTGAGAAGTTAAGGGGTAACCAATGTGCGCGCCCTGAAATGAAACAATTGGAGAATCTAGTTTCAATGAACGAGTAGCAGATAAGGCTGAGTTGAATGACCGACCAGTCGCTATTGTAACTAATGCTCCTGTTTTGCGTACGTTATGAAGAGACTGTTGTGTGATATTTGTAATTTCTTTATTGAAATTTTTTATCGTGCCATCAATGTCTAATGCGATTAATTTGTATGTCATATAAAATCTATTACCTAGATAGTTGCTATGATTTTTTTATTTGTTACATATAATATTACCGAACTCCCAAGAAGATAGTGTTAATAATGAAGATGAATATAGGACCTCGACAGATACTTTGGTTAATAACAATACCAATCGTATTAGTTATTCTGTTCCTGTCCATACGTGGAGTTTGATTACTAAGTTAGAACTAAATACATGAAAGAAACTAGAAATTTCAAATATGTCGGCCAAAGACCTCTCCGACCTGATGGCATTGAAAAAGTTACAGGTAAAGCACTCTATGGTGCGGATATAAATCTACCTGAGACTATTCATGGGAAAATATTAAGAAGCCCTCATGCTCATGCCAAAATTGTATCCATTGAAGTCGATAAAGCTAAAGCTCTGCCTGGTGTATACGCAGTAATTACAGCTAAAGATTTAATACCAAAACACGAACAGTTATACAAGGATCTGGAAGGAACTCTTCACAGCTTAAGATATCTTAGCAATAACGTCTTGGCCGAGGATAAAGTTTTATATTCAGGACATGCTGTAGCCGCTGTAGCAGCTAATAGTCCATATGTCGCTTTAGAAGCATTGTCTTTAATAAAAGTACAGTATGAGCTGCTCGGTGCTGTAACAGATGTTCAATCATCTATGGATAACCATGCGCCACTATTACTTGAGAATCCAATTACGGCATCCAAGAGAGATGCTGAATTTGAAAACACAAACGTAGTAGGTCACTGTAAATTTTCCAGAGGTGACGTAACACTCGGATTCACCAAAGCTGATGTAATTGTAGAAACCGAGTATAAAATGAACACTGTACATCAAGGTTATATAGAGCCTCAATCGGCCACCGCATTATGGTCAAAAGATGATCGTCAATTAAAAATTTGGTGCAGCAATCAAGGCCATTTTAGTGTAAGGCATGAAGTATCGGCCATATTAGAAATTCCGATATCACAAATCAAAGTCATACCTATGGAGATAGGCGGAGGTTTTGGTGGCAAAATCACCGCACATATAGAACCTATAGCAGCATTACTTTCTAGGAAAAGTGGCAAGCCTGTAAAGATTTCTTTGGATCGGGCAGAAGTACTTCAATGTACTGGCCCAACTTCTGGAGGAGTTGTTAAAGCAAAAATTGGAGCTAAAAACGATGGAGTGTTTACGGCTGTAACATGTGATATTTATCTAGAAGCCGGAGCTTATCCTGGTTCATTTATTGAAAATGGATGTAATACTGCATTTGCACCTTATGATGTTCCTAATCTCCGTGTTGCCGGATATGACATAGTAACTAACAAACCTAAAACTGGTGCCTATCGTGCACCTGGTACACCAAACTCTGCCCTGGCTGTTGAAACAGCAGTTGATGAGATATCAAGGAAACTAAAAATTGACCCAGTTGATTTGAGATTGAAAAATGCTGCTGATAAAGGCACGAGGAAAGCGGATGGAACAATTTATACTGAGATAGGCATGATAGAAACAGCTCAATCCGTAATTGAACACCAACATTATGCAGAACCAATACCTGAATCAAGCAGTAAGACAATGAAGGTCGGCAGAGGTGTGGCTTTTGGTTATAGTGGAAATATTAATGGAGCCGCAACAGTAATAGGAAACGTAGTACAAGATGGTACAGTTAGTTTAATTATAGGCTCGGTAGATATAGGCGGAACAAGAATTTCGATTGCTCAACAATTTTCAGAGGCTTTAGGAATTAACCCTGACTTAGTAACTCCGACGGTTGCAGATACTGATTCTATAGGGTACACCTCGGCTAGTGTCGGTAGCAGCGCCTCGCACAAAAGCGGATGGGCAGCTTACGAATGTGCTTTAGATATAAAAGATCAGTTAGAAACACGAATATCAAAAATATGGGATGTACCTAAAACAACGGTTGTTTTCGAAAATGGGCAGGCTAGGTCCACTGATAACTCTAAACTGAAAATGTCATTTAAAGAGTTATCATCAATGTTAGATGATACTGGAGGACCTATATCAGGTAGAGGCAACGTAACTGCAGCTGGATGCGCTGGTTCATTTAGTGCAAATATTGTGGACTTGGAAGTCGATATCGAGACGGGTAAAGTTAATATATTAAGATATACGGCTTTCCAAGACGCAGGTAAAGCGATTCATCCGAGCTATGTTGAAGGGCAAATTCAAGGAGGCACTGTGCAAGGAATCGGCTGGGCGTTGCATGAGGAATATGTATTCAATGAACAAGGCAATATGACTAACCCATCACTTTTAGACTATCGTATGCCAACCTCTTGGGACGTGCCTATGATAGACGCTCAAATTATAGAAAGTTACAATCCAGGACATCCTTATGGAGCAAGGGGAGTGGGAGAAGCATCAATAGTCCCTCCATTACCAGCAATATCTAATGCGATAAATGACGCTATTGATTGCAGAATACCTCAACTACCTATGTCTCCTACAAACATTTACAAATTTATCATTAATTCTGACCATTGAGGGACTATTGGTGAACTTAATATCAATAGATAATAAATGGTCTCAAAAAAACACGAGAGAGAAGATTAATTATGACGGCAAAAAAATTCCAGTTTAAAGAAGATGCTAGAAAGCAACTAGTCAAAGGCATCGATATAGTTGCAAAAACTGTAGGAATAACTCTAGGGCCAGCTGGCAGAAATGTCGTCTTAGATAAAGGTTTTGGTCCCCCAAGAGTTTATAGTGATGGAGTTTCAATCGCTCGTGAAATTGATTTACCTAATCCATTTCAAAACATGGGTGCACAACTTATCCAAGATGTTGCTCGACAAACAAATGACATCGCCGGTGATGGAACTACTACTTCAACCGTGATAGCACAGGCACTGGTACATGAGGGTTTCAAAAATGTTGCCGCTGGTGCCAACCCAATGGCTCTTAAAGCGGGTATTCAGAAAGCTGTGAAAGAAATCAATGATCAACTAAGTGTTTTAGCAAAACCAGTACAGGGCCGTGATCAAATAGCCCAAATTGCTAGTTTATCTGCTCATGAAGAACAAATGGGAAATATGATTGCTGATGTTATGGAAAAAATTGGCCAGGACGGCATAGTAACAATAGAAGAAGGTAAAGGAACTACAGATGAGGTGGAGTATGTAGAAGGCATGCGAGTTGATAGAGGGTATATTTCTCCTTACTTAGTAACTAACCAAGAAGGCATGAAGGCCGAGGTAGATAATCCTTATATTTTATTAACTTCAGAAAAAATATCGGCTGCAAATGAACTAGTTCCAATCTTGGAAGCGTTGTCAGCCACGAGTAAAGACATCGTGATAATAGCTGAAGACATCGAGAAAGAGGCACTAGCAACATTAGTTGTTAATAAACTCAGAGGAACGATGAATTGCTTAGCAATTAAAGCACCCGGTTTTGGAGATCGACGTAAAGCTATACTGGAAGACCTCGCAATATTATTTGGCGCAAACCTTATTTCAAAAGAAACTGGAAGAGGATTAGAATCAGCCACAATTGAGGACCTAGGGCAAGCGCGAAAAGCAATCGCATCAAAAGAGGATACAACTTTCGTAGAAGGGGCAGGAGATCCAAAGTCTATTGAAGCCAGAATCGAACAGATAAAACGCCAAGCAGAAGACACAACATCAGATTATGATAGAGAAAAACTGAATGAGCGAGCAGCAAAACTATCCGGAGGAGTTGCTGTCATTAACGTTGGTGCAGTTACTGAAATTGAATTAAAGGAACGAAAACAGCGCATGGAAGACGCACTAGCTGCAACTAAAGCAGCTTCTGAAGAAGGTATTATCGCAGGTGGTGGAGCTAGTTTAATAAGAGCTGCTGCAGGTGTCTTAAAATCAAGTACTGCTTCTGGTGATGAACTTACTGGATATAAAATAGTGGCGCATGCCGTGGAAGAACCCTTAAAACTCATGGTTGAAAATGCCGGCCTGGCTGGAGACGTAGTATTGACGTCAGTAAAGAAAGGTAACAAAAACTATGGGTTTGATGCCGAAAATCATGTATATGGTAATTTATATGAAATTGGTATTGTTGACCCAGTAAAAGTTACTAAAACTGCGTTAGAAAATGCCTCAAGCGTCGCTTCCATGATTCTAACCACTGAATCGCTTATTTCAGAAATCCCAGAACCCGCTCCTGCTATGCCTGGTGGTATGCCTGGTGGTATGCCTGGTGGTATGCCTGGTG
>CEVQ01011757.1_pt1 | contig 16301 bp, 20 predicted proteins | sample 356551 | NCBI WGS metagenome assembly CEVQ01 (sample SAMEA2623756, study PRJEB7988) | marine metagenome | biome: marine biome (ENVO:00000447); feature: mesopelagic zone (ENVO:00000213); material: "saline water (ENVO:00002010), including plankton (ENVO:xxxxxxxx)" | depth 250 m | reverse complement strand
AGACCTGAAGATTACCCAGATTATGCAAAAGTTCGCCTCAGCATGTTCCCTAAAGATGGGCCTGCTAGCAGTAGCGTCTTCATTAGCGGATTGGTAGATCCGAAATTTTTAATTGAAATTGAGGCTATTGCGGTCCTAGAGGACTGAATGGAACCAGAGTGTATATTTTGTAAGATATACTCGGGAGAAATCCCTTCAGATATTTTGTATAGCGATAGTCTGTGTTTTGTCGTAAGGGATATTCAGCCTGTTGCGCCATCTCATTTGCTGGTGATACCCATTCGCCATGTTACTTTTCTTGATGAAGTTGAAGACGATGAGTTTGATTTAGTTGCCCAAATGTTTAAGACAGCGGTTAGTATTGCTGCGGAAGAAGGGATATCTCAAAGTGGTTATCGTCTAGTGGTAAACCAAAGAGATAACTCAGGGCAAGTGGTTCCTCATTTACACTTACATGTGTTGGGTGGAGATAGGCTCGGGGTAATAGGCTAGGGAACAATCTTTAATGTGGAGGCGTTATGGAGAAGCTTCTTGAGTCGATTGAGGAAAGATTGGCTCTTGTTCCTGAAGGATTGAGAGCCCATGTGCAAAGAACTCGGGCGACTGCCAGGAACATAGCGGAAAATCATGGGATCGATGCTACTCGTTGCGATGTTGGAGCAGCTGCCCATGATCTGGCCCGCCATTGGACAAACCAAGCTTTACTTGCTGAATCACAATACCAGAAACTGAAATTGTCTGATATTGAGGAAAAAGAACCTTTGTTGCTGCATGGACCTGTAGCAGCCTTCTGGCTGCGTAATGAGATGAATTGTTCAGACAGTGAGTTGGTTTCAGCCGTGGCCTATCACACTACTGGAAGACCTAAAATGACTCCTGTCGAGAAGGTGGTTTTCATTGCAGACAAAGTCGAGCCAGAGAAAGTGGCAAGAAATGAGGAACTAGAGATTGTTTTGCGTCACGCAGAAGATAATCTGGATCTAGCCATCTTAAGTTACCTTTCACTTCGAATTAGATCATTGCTAGAAGCAAACAAACTGATACACCCTTTATCATTGGACACATGGAATGCTATTTCCGCAGAGAAATCACATTGATATTAAGAAGGTCTTCCTTTGACCACAGTCATTATTTCCGCTTTAACTTTTCCATTATCAACCTCTAATAATGCAATTGTGCAATCTTCCATGAAGGACTTATAACCCTGTCCAGGATTTACGAAGAGCACATCTTCGATTGACCTATTCATCGGTACGTGGGTATGGCCGAATAGAATTACATCTGGTTTTTCCGGGAAATCGTTAAAAAGTTCTTCTGGAGGAAACTCTGGGCCTCCCCAAGCAGGATGGATGGCCCCTATAACTATCCCCTCAACTTCAAAAATTTCTTTGTATGGAAGTTGCTTTCTTAAATCTACAGGATCTGAATTCCCATGCACTATATAGCCTTTATTAGCGGAGCGTAGGAATCCTTCTACCACTGGAGTGCGAACAATGTCACCACAATGGACGGCTATATCAGACACTTCGACAGCTTTGCGAATATCCGGGTGAACTTCTTCCCAAGTTGAACAATGGGTATCAGATATTACTGTTATTCTAGTCGGCAACGTTGGAAATACCTTATTTGAAGTCCAGGCCTGTTTTCACCCTATCCAATATGGCGTTTCCGACTTCATATTTTGACATTAGGGGTAATTTTTCTATTGTTCCGTCAGCGTGGATGATGGTTACTTTATTCGTGTCTACTGAAAATCCGCTGTCCGCAGCAGTTATGTCATTAGCGACTATAAAATCTAAACCCTTTTTGCTGATTTTTGCTGAACTGTTTTCGATTATATTTTCACTTTCAGCTGCGAACCCTACTTTAACTATATTCCCTGATTCCTTTGATGAAATAGAGTCGATGTTCGCTATTATGTCTGGGTTCTTTGTGAGATTTATTTTCCAAGTTTCTTTGTTGCTTTTCTTTGCTTTTGATTTCAAGGTTCTCACTGGTCTCCAGTCCGCAACGGCCGCTGCCATGATGATTGAATGAGCGTCGTTACACTCCTCGCCAAGGACTTCTTTCATTTCCAATGCACTTTCGATCTTGATTGTCCGGACTCCAACTAGGTCAGGAAGCGCTGTAGGTGCTGACACTAGTGTTACTGTGGCACCTCGGTTTCGTGCTGCTTCCGCGATTGCATAGCCCATTTTCCCAGAAGACCTATTACTGATCGTACGAACGGGGTCAATTGCTTCCTGAGTTCCTCCGGCACTAACCACTATTCGTTTACCAGAGAAGTCACCATTTTTCCCAAGCACCATTTCAGTGACGCCGACCAAGTCCCTTGGTTCTACCATTCGGCCCAGTCCAGTGAGGCCGGATGCCAATCTCCCTTTGGCAGGTCCAGCGATAAACATACCATCTGACATTAATGTAGCCACATTTCTTTGAGTTGCAGCGTTTTCAAACATGTTTGCATCCATTGCGGGGGCAATAACTATAGGAGATTTTGTTGCTAACACTGAAGTGAGAAGAGCGTTGTCACTTAACCCATTGGCAAGTTTGGCGATGGTGTTGGCACTTGCGGGTGCTATTACAAATATGTCTGCTTGCTCGGCTAATGCTACATGGTTTACCGCTAGTTCAGAATTAATGTCAAATATATTAGTAACTACTTGCCGGTGGGTGATGCTTTTAAAACTGAGAGGTGTTACAAATTTGGTTGCTGAGTCTGTAAGAATAACATCTACTTCAGCCCCGGCTTGCGTAAATTTGCTAGCAAGGTCTATGGATTTATAACATGCAATGCTACCTGTCACTCCGAGTACTATTCTTTTTTTCGAAAGTGGTCCGGTCATGTTAGAACTCACTTTGTAAATTCGTTTAATGTGTGGACGATTTGGAGCCCTTTAAGAGTTAAATCCGGGTCTACAGTGTCGAATACTGATGACTCTTTTTGAACCACGTTGGCCAACCCTCCCGTCCCAATCACATATGACTCGTTACTCAACTCTTCCTTGAATCTTTTTATCATACCTTTTACAAGTTCTGTATATCCCAGAACTAGACCTGACTGTATTGAATGCGGGGTGTTCTTACCGATGGCGGTTTCAGGGGCTGTCAGTTCTACTCTGCGTAATTGGGATGTGGCTCTAAACAAGGCATCGCCGGAGACTCCCATCCCTGGGGCGATAGCCCCACCTAAATATTCTCCAGACCTTGTAATAGCATCGAACACAGTTGCAGTGCCCAGATCAACAATGATCGCAGGTCCTCCGTAGATATGAAGTGCGGCAGCGGCATCAACTACTCTGTCAGTTCCTACGTCTCTTGGGCTGTCGTACAGCACCTTAACACCAGTTCTAGTCCCCGAACCTACAATAAGTGGTTTGGCTTTAAAATAGCGCTGGCAAAGACTTTCAAACGTAGGGGTTAGGGGAGGGACAACGCTACATATTGTTACGTGTGAGATCTCTTCCACATAGGACTTTTGTCCCTCCAGCATTTGAGTAAGTTGTAGCCCGTACTCATCTGAAGTTTTGCTGGAGTCCGTGGATATCCGCCATGTTGCAGACAGCGCCTCACCGTTGAATAGACCAACCGTGATGTTAGTATTTCCAATGTCTATCGCGAGAAGCACCTGTGTATTGCCTCTGAGTCAACAATTTTATTTCTTCTTCTCAACGTAGTTTCTGTTTCTGGACCAGTTAGATTTCAGTAATTTACTTGCATCTAACAAATTATCTAAAGTAGGGAATATGGAATCGCGTAACCGCTTAAATCCTAATATCTTAGCTGCTTCTGTCGCCGCGGAGGGACCAGATATTCGATCCTTCTCACGATCATTCCAGGCGGAATCAACTCTGTCTTCCCAATTGTCAGGAAGGTCACCGTTAACCGGAAGCATTTCATCGTTATTAGTAGTATCTGTATCGTCAGAATTGTTCTCTGGCTCAGAAACGTGATGACTGATTATGCGGGGGGGAGTCCTTGTGGTTTTCGGCTTGGATAGGTTCCCGTTAGAAGTCTCTTCAGAACTCACACTTGATGATTTTAAGGAGACTGTAAAATCTGTTCCCTGGTGGGTGGTTACACTGATTTCGTCACGAGACATTAGGAATTCTCTAAAAGACCTATATCCAGCATCCCGATAGCTAAAACTGGGATCTATCCTGGTCATAGTTTGGGCGAGACGGGTCCCCAAAGCGTTTCCATCGTCATCCATAGTTGCTTCGATTGCTCGCGTCAATAATGTCGTGACAGATCCTGAATTCGTTCCAATCTCGGGCGTGGTCGAACTCGTTGGAGAATCTATTGATCTTCGGCTGCGATCGTTTCGACGAGGAGTCCTCGATGTACGATTTCTTTCGTATTCATCTCCTCTCGTATCATTAGCACCTAGGAATATGTACTTGTCGCAGGATTTAACCATCGTAGTTGAGGTTACTGCGCGACGTCCAGCTCCAACCACAGCTTTGCCTGAACCTCGTAGATGGTTGACTAAAGGTACAAAGTCGCTATCTGAAGAGACAATTACAAATGTGTCCACTTGGGCACTATGTAGCAGTTCCACTGCGTCTATGGTCAGTTTTATGTCGCAAGAGTTTTTTCCTGCTCTCGTGCCTCTGTAGTTATGTACGGCTTCAACTCCGAGCTCTATAAGACGTTCTTGTCCCTTTCTTTGGGAGGACCAGTCTGCATAGGCTCGTTTGACAATTATTCGGCCCATGCCTGAAAGCTGTTCCACCAGCCCTTGCATGGAGTCTATACCTACATTTTCGTAGTCGATAAGCAGTGCGATGTTTGCGTCAGTCAAGGAATTCCACTCTGAGGGGGTCGATATTTACGACCTCTGATGCGGTATAAGCCGCCTTTGATACCTGCCTTAAGAGGCTGTCGGATTTCTAAAAATAAATATAATTATACCATCTTGCCTTCAAATGCCCTTGGCATCCATTTTTGAATGTGGCATATATGGGATATCGTCTACATTGAGAGATTTATCTGATAAGAGTTAGTCGTTAAGGTTGCCTACTGTTTGAAGAGTAAATATCTCAAATGCTATACTCGAAATCTGGCGATAATTTTTACTAGTGCATTTTTACTAGTGCAATAGCGTAGGGAGGACACTCTTGGCTACACAGACTGAGTCACAGACAAAAACCACTGCTTTGACTCCATATCAGGTGAGTCGCTACAGCAGGCACATTATAATGCCGCAGGTTGGAAGTGTCGGACAGAGAAAATTGTTGGATGCTAAGGTATTGATGGTCGGCGCGGGAGGCCTAGGCTCCCCCATTACGATCTATTTGACACTGGCGGGAGTTGGTACTGTCGGGTTGGTTGATTTCGACGATGTGGATGTTACCAATCTACAAAGACAAATTCTTCACTATAACGACGATATAGGCCGCCCTAAAGTTGAGTCTGCTGTTGATACTCTAAAGGCCTACAATCCAGATACAACCGTCAATGTCCACGAAGAGCCAATATCCTCGATTAATGCCATGGAGATAATGAAGGATTATGATGTAATCGTTAACGGAGCTGACAACTTTCCGACAAGATATCTAGTTAATGATGCAGCTTATCTGTCAGGGAAAACCTTGGTGGATGGAAGTATATTACTATTTGACGGTCAGGCGACCACATATATACCCGGACAAGGTTGTTATCGCTGCTTGTTTCCTACACCCCCTCCACCGGGGGAAGTTCCCAGCTGTGCTGAAGCAGGTGTTTTGGGTATGCTTCCTGGCATGGTTGGAACAATCCAGGCAACAGAGGTGGTGAAGCAGGTTCTTGGCGTGGGAGATTCTCTTTCGGGAAGGTTGCTCTTAATAGATGCTTTGAGCATGGAATTTAGAACGGTGAAAATCCGACGCAATCCCCAATGCCCGCTTTGTGGTGATGAACCCACCGTCACGGAGCTAATTGATTATGTTGCTTTTTGTGGAGGAGCTCCTCTCACCGGATAGTTAGAGAGAATTAAATCCCTACGAATGAAAACTTACAATTTTCGCCACTGGGATGTACTAGGGAGGTATTAAAATGGACTTGAAAATTGGCGACGAGGCACCAAATTTTACTGCTAACACGACTGTAGGAGAAATTAATTTCCACGAATGGTTAGGTAGTGAATGGGGAGTTTTGATGTCTCATCCTGCGGACTTTACTCCTGTCTGTACCACTGAAATTGGTCGAGTGGCTAATTTGAAAGAAGATTTTGCTAAAAGAAATGCTAAAGTTTTAGTCCTGAGTGTTGGGACGAAGCCGGGATTGACCCCCTTGCAGTCCCATACAGAGTGGATAAAAGACGTGAATGAGACTCAAGGTTCCTCTGTGGATTTCCCGTTGATTGAAGATCCGGATAAGGAGATCGCTAATTCCTATGGAATGATCCATCCTAATGCGAGCGATACTTTAACAGTTAGGTCTGTATTTATAATTGGTCCAGACAAGAAAGTGAAACTTGTGATTTCATATCCAGCGTCAACAGGCAGAAATTTTGTCGAGATTCTCAGGGTTATAGATTCACTTCAACTGACTGCCGAATATCAGGTAGCTACTCCTGTGGATTGGAGGCACGGGGAAGACTGCATTGTAGTTCCCGCCGTACCCACTGAGGATATTCCTGGTAAATTTCCTAAAGGTCACACAATTATCAAAGATTATTTGAGGACTACTCCTCAGCCAAATATCTGATCGTACAGGATTACTATCTAAGTCAGATTTGTATGTAAGGTGCTAATGAGCGCCCGATTGTCTTAGTTTGATATTGGATATATCTCAAAATGCCTAATCTGAGTTTTCAATTAAGTCCACATCTTGTTGAAGTTGACCTGTAATACTTCCGGGATATCGTGGTGTATGTCACTGATATAATCCATTTATTGTTTTCATGCTGGCACATCAGCGATTTTGAAGGTCCGCTTAACTAGATCGGAGAGTTATATTGAAGATATATACGAAGACCGGGGATCAGGGAGAAACGGGATTGTTTTTTGGTGGGCGTGTCCCCAAGTCCGACGCTAGATGCGAGGCTTATGGTGAGGCTGACTCAGTGGTTTCATACATGGGCCTGGCCAGAGCCCTATGTCTGGATGAGGGCAACAAAGAAATATTACTTCACGTACAGAATCGAATGTTCACAGTTGGGGCGGAGTTGGCGACTCTTCCGGAGAATTACGAAAAACTCACAGATTATTATCATACTATCGATTCGGATATGGTGTTGGAGTTGGAAAAATATATAGATAAACTTTCCGACTCCGTTGACCTGCCACCTGATTTCATAGTTTCAGGAGGATCTCCAGGTTCAGCAGCGTTAGACGTGGCTAGAACAGGGGTTAGGACGTTAGAAAGGCGTCTTGTTGAGTTGGATTCAGACTCAATGTTAGTTAATGGAGATATATTAAAGTTTGTTAATAGGCTTTCTGATCTTCTTTTCATGATGGCAAGGTACGAGGATCGAAATCTTCCTCCCGAAGTTATAACTGGACAAAGGATTTCGGATGACGAATAGTGAGGTGGAACGTCCAATAATCACTGTAATCGATTATCAGGCAGGGAATATCAGGAGTGTCGAAAAAGCTCTGGAGAAGTCAGGTGCGTCGGTTAAAGTATCCGGAAAAGCATCCGATCTAGAAAAATCGGATGCGGTGGTGTTTCCTGGCCAGGGTTCATGCGATTCATCCATGGTGAATCTAAGAAATCAAGGTTTGGATGAAGTTCTAGTGGAATGGATAAATTCAGGGAAGCCATTCATGGGAGTTTGTTTGGGACTTCAATTACTGCTGGAGGAGTCTGATGAAGGAGATGAAAGAGGACTTGGGGTGCTAGAAGGTAGAGTGGAAAAGCTTCCAGAAGGGCAAAAGGTTCCTCATATGGGATGGAATTCCGTTCGATTTACAACTGACCATCCAGTTTTCAAAGGAGTTTCCCAAAACTCATATTTTTATTTTGTTCACAGCTATATTGCGGTCCCGAAAGCTTCGTCAATTATAGCTGGTCATACAGAATATGGACGAGATTTCTGTAGTGCCGTTGCATTCGATAATGTTGTTGCGGTCCAATTTCATCCTGAAAAGAGTGGGGAAAATGGCCTAAACATATATAAAAACTTCGTGAGTTACGTCGAGTCCTCATCTTAAGGATGATCCAGTGGAACTTATTCCTGCAATAGATATAAAAGATGGGAAATGTGTAAGGTTGTTTCAGGGAGATTATGAGCAGGTTACTGTGTTTTCCGATGATCCTGTTGAAATGGCATTAAGATGGGCGTCTGAGGGATGTGAATGCCTGCACATCGTTGACCTTGATGGGGCCAAAACCGGTGCTACTTCAAATTATGATGTAGTAGAAAGGATTTGTCGTGCTACCGACGCCAGAATCCAACTTGGTGGTGGAATACGCTCTTTAGAAGTAGCGAAAACATATTATGATGTTGGGGTTGATAGGCTCATTCTTGGCACTATTGCTGTCGATTCACCTGACAAATTGACAGCAATTATGGATTCGCTGGGTTCAGAATCTGTAATAGTGAGTGTTGATGCAAGATCAGGTGTGGTAGCTCTCGATGGTTGGACCAGGAACACCAAGGTTGAAGCTTCCGAATTGGTTTCTGACATGTCTTTATTAGGCGTGGTTCGGTGCATGTACACTGATATCGAGCGAGACGGCACTTTATCAAGTCCTAATTTTGATGCCATTGGTAACTTGGTAAATATGTCAAACATTAATGTTATTGCAGCAGGTGGCATATCCAGTTTGGATAGTCTTTTGAAACTTGCAGATTTGGGAGTTGAAGGAGCAATAGTTGGTAGAGCTATTTATACAGGGCATTTAGAACTTAAGACTGCTCTAAATGCGATCGAGAAGATACAATAAAATAGAGGCTCTTAAACTTGTTGGAGTTGTGTTTGTTATATGAAAAAGAGGAGATTCTGCAGCTTTGGCTAAAAAATTGCAAGAAAGGTTGACTCGTCCTTCACCTGGTGATTTGGATATCTATCACATTATTTCCTTACTTCCTATCATGCCCTATCAAGAAATCGCAGACATCTGTTGTGGTATCGGTACCCTGTCTGTTCCCCTGGGTAAGTCAGTTTATAGGGGCAACGTGATTGCAATGGACTCTGTTAAGGCGAATCTTACTGTAGCAAGAAGGGAGTTAAAAAATATTAGACTCTCTAATGTAAAGGCTAGGCACATTGCTAATGAGAAAAAGCTTCCGTTAAAAGATGAAAGCCTTGATGGCGTAATGTCTTCTTTTTTTGTGCAAGCTTCTAAAAAGCCTTCAGATATTCTCGAGGAGGCTCATAGAGTGATGAGGAACGGGGCCTGGTTGGCTCTTATAGAATGGCGAAAAGATTATACTGACGAGGGTCCCGCGGTTAAATCCAGGATATCCCAGGATGAGTGTCGTAGTATGGCTGAGGATAAAGGATTTCGGTTTTACATGAGGCATGATTTTTCTGAAATGGCCTACATGTTATTGTTTCTCAAGTAGAAGTATCGGAGAACGTCGCATTGCTAACCAAGAGAATCATCCCTTGTTTGGATGTGGATGCTGGACGAGTAGTAAAGGGAGTAAGTTTCGTAAATCTAAGGGATGCTGGAGATCCAGCTGAACTGGCTTCTTATTATGACGCCCAAGGAGCTGACGAATTAGTTTTCCTTGATATTACTGCCTCTTCTGACTCCCGAGAAACCATTCTGAGTGTGGTAGAAGACGTCTCAGAGCAGGTTTTTATTCCTTTGACAGTTGGAGGTGGGATAAGGACAGTAACTGATGTACGAAAAATACTGGAATCTGGGGCAGATAAGGTTTCATTAAACACGGCTGCCCTCAAAGATCCCGATGTTATATCACAAGCAGCGAATAGATTTGGATCTCAGTGCATCGTTGTAGCAATTGACGCAAAGAGAACCAGTTCAAGTAATTTTGATGAATCTTCATCGCAACATTTTGATCCAACATCCCTGTCCCTCAGCCAGGAGTCGACTTGGGAAGTGTTTACGCACGGTGGAAGAGAACCAACCGGTATAGATGTGGTTAAGTGGTCTCTTATGGCTGAAGAATTAGGGGCTGGCGAGATACTTCTAACAAGTATGGATGCTGACGGTCATGAAAATGGATACGACATTCAACTTTTGAGAGAGGTTTCTGAAAGCGTAAATATCCCTGTAATAGCCAGTGGAGGAGCGGGAACTTTAGATCATTTTAGGGAGGCAGTGGAAGAAGGAATGGCGGATGCCGTATTGGCGGCAAGTATATTTCACTTCGGAACCTTTGATATTGGAGATGTTAAGGACTACCTTGGTAGTTGTGGGATTCCTGTCCGGCCCGTGGGAAATCTGGCCTAGGAAAGGTATTAAATCTCAAAAATTCATCTAGTTGGGAGTATTTAATGGACATTTTAAAATTAGATGATCGAGGACTCATCCCCGCGGTTGTGCAGCATGTAGAGACTAAGGATGTATTAATGCTTGCATATATGAACAGGGATTCCATACACAAAACACTTGAAACTGGTGACGTCTGGTTTTTTAGTCGGAGCAGAAATGAGTTGTGGCACAAGGGGGAAACTTCGGGTAACTATCTCAGGTACAGATCAGGAATAATAGATTGTGATGGAGACACCATATTGGTACAAGCTTTGCCTGAGGGACCAGCGTGTCATACGGGAAGCAACTCTTGTTTTCAGAGTGACCTGTCTAATTCCACGGAATATGTTAGTCAAAAATCAGGCACAAAAATCTTTAAAGACTTATTCGATGTGATTCAGGAGCGTAAAGAGAACCCAATTACAAGCAGCTACACTACTTCCCTACTGGGAGGAGACCTTAATAGGATTGCTCAGAAGGTGGTGGAGGAAGCAGGCGAAGTTGCACTTGCAGGTGCAACGGGTCGCCCAAAAGAGTTCACGGAGGAGATGGGAGATCTTGTCTACCATGCTTTCGTACTAATGGTGGCTAACGGTGTGACTCTGGAAGATGTAGGAACTATATTGCAGGGCCGACGTTCAGGATGAGCATGTAACAGTTTTTGTATCCTGGTCCGACTCAATAGCGGCATTCATGGCACACACAGCCACCTCTATCTGGTCATCATCGGGTTGTTTTGTGGTCAATCCTTGTAGCCAGAGACTCGGAGCAGTTAACCATTGGACAAACAGATTGCCGGAATGTCTTCCATTAAATCTTATGACTTCATAGCTGAAAGAGGCTATAACGGGAATAAGTATTATCCTAGAGAGAATTAACCACCACATAGGCTCTCGTGGGACCAAGCTGAAAACGATGATTGCCACTATCATGACGGTTAAGAGGAATGCAGTACCACACCTTGGATGTGCCGTAGGGTATTTGCGAATGTGATCAATGTTTAAAGGATCACCATTTTCGACTGCATGCACAGTCATGTGTTCCGCACCATGGTACATATAGACCCGACGGATATCAGTCATAAAGCCGATTCCAATCACATATACGAGAAACACTAATAAGCGTATTCCACCTTCTGCGAGATTGGGGATTAAATGTGATCCAGTTAGCCCCTCGAACGGTTTACTTGCGAATAGTGGCAATAGGAAAAAAAGGGCAATGGCTATCAATAGGGAAAAGCTGATCATGGTAAGCATAGACCATTTATTCAGCTCCTGGTCTTCTTCCTCCGCGGCTACCCCGGCTGAATATGACAACGCAGACATTCCTATATATAAAGTCTCAATTAGAGCCACAACGCCTCGGACCAAAGGTATAGACCTTAATTTACCAGTGAACAACCGACCAACGGGTGTTGTTTTAACTAGTATTTTCTCTGAAGGAGATCTGACGGCTACAGAGACATGACGTTGTCCCCTAATCATTACTCCTTCAAGAACAGCTTGCCCGCCATATGTTGGGAGAGGCTCACTCATGTCTACTCATCTTCGACAGTGCCTGCGATTAATAGATATTTTGGCACGTGTTACAAATTCCAGTTATATGTGACTACTACTCTAGATTGAATCGTCTTCGGAGACGTTCCACACGTCCTTCGGTGTCGACAATTCTTTGCTCTCCTGTAAAGAAAGGATGGCAACTTGAGCAGATTTCAACTCGCAGTTCAGGCTTTGCTGCACCGGTCGTGAAAGATTCCCCGCATGAGCAAATCACTTGGGCCTGCGGAAAGTACTCAGGATGGATGTCTGTTTTCATGTTAGGCCTCAACCGGGTATACGCTGGCACATTTCTTGCCACCGGTCACAAATTCATATTTAACTTTTCCGTCGATGAGTGAGAACAACGTATGGTCTCTTCCAAGACCGACGTTAGTCCCTGGATGTATCTTCGTCCCTCTTTGCCTGACCAGTATTGATCCTGCAGTTACTATCTGTGTGTCGTAGCGTTTAACCCCAAGTCTTTTGGACTCACTGTCTCTTCCGTTCCTTGTACTTCCGCCACCTTTTTTGTGCGCCATTATGAACCCCTATGGTGTCTTCGGCTGTGGTTGTTTAGCCTGAATTTATGTTCGTCACTCTCAAATCTGTGTAATGTTGGCGGTGTCCATTTTTTCTTCTGTATCTAGTTTTCGCCTTGAATTTCAAGATGACAACTTTTTTATCTCTTCCCTTACCAACTACTTCAGCTTCCACTGTTGCTCCATTGATTGTAGGGTTCCCGACTTCCACATTCCCATCCAATGAGAGCATTAAGACGTCATCTAAAGTGACGGTGTCGCCTTGGTCAGCGGGCAATGATTCAACACGTACAGTATCTCCAGTACTAACTCTGTACTGCTTACCACCAGCTTTTACTATTGCAAAATCAGTCACTTAATTCACCTTCACAAAACTTAATTTTACTCGTGTCTAGCTGCCTGAGTCAATTGGCGACGCGCAAATATTTGTATTATCTCACGCTATTGTGCATGGAATACTTTCTCTGGATGCCAATTACTATCAGAATTGAGTCTCAGTACAGCTACTAAATTTTTATTCTTGTCATATGCAAGAGCAAGAGGAGTGTCTGTTATTATTGGGTGATTTTTACCCACAGCGGGGATTTCTCGCCCATTGCTGACGAAGATAAATTCCTCTTCAGTGAGTGAAATGTGAAGGGCTTCTGGAAGGCATTCACCAGGATCCCCAGTTACTACTTCCCAATTTCCTTCGTTATAAGCTTTTTCCACTTGCAAAAGATTGTGTGAATGTTCCAGAAAGAAGCCTCCTGAATATTCTCTCCTTAGTTTTATTAGCGTACCGCCACAACCCAGATGATTACCTAAATCATGTGCGAGAGATCTGACATAGAATCCCTTACCACATGAAATGCGTATGTGTAGGAATGGATTTTTGAAATCTATAAGCTCTACACGACTGACGGTTACTTTTCTTGCTTCTCTTTGAACTTCAATGCCTTGTCGCGCAAGCTCATATAACTTCTTCCCATTGGATTTGAGCGCACTAAACATTGGGGGAATCTGTAAAATGTCACCTTCAAATTCTTTGAGACCCTCCCTAACATGGCTTTCTGTTACTCCAGAAGGGTCTCTCATATATGTCTGTTTGCCACTTCTGTCGTAGGTATCTGTGCTTTTCCCCAGTTCTATTTCGGCATAATATGTTTTGTCCCCATTCAGCATATATTCGAGCAGCCTGGTGGCATTGCCAATAGCGACTGGAAGAACTCCGGAAGCAAATGGATCTAGAGTTCCTCCATGCCCAACCCGTCTCACATTGGTGATCTTTCGAATGCGTCTGACCACGTCCATTGACGTTAAGCCTTCCGGTTTATCTATGTTAATGACACCGGTCGAGACCAAGGTTTAATACCTCGTTTGTGAGAGAGAATGAAATGTGGTTACTACTTTATTAAAGGTTTTGTTTTGCCTTTTCTAGAAGGTCAGAAATTTGTTCAGCATGGTCTAAAGAGTCGTCAATTAGGAAACGAATACTAGGTATTGTTCGTAAATCCAGATTTTTCCTAAGACTTCGTTGTATGAATCCACCGGCCGATCTTAAGCCTTTAAGAGTTTTGACCTTTTCTTCCTCTTCGCCCATTATCGTGACGTATACAGTCGCATTTTGCAGATTTCTTGAAGTTTCCACCGACACAACGGACGTTAATGTAGATAATCTGGGATCTTTAACATCGCTTCTTATTATTCGGCTTATCTCTCTTTTGAGCAGAGAGTTCACACTATCTATTCTGTCGTACATGTTTTAAGTGACATTGGTGGAACGGTGGGAGTGAATGAGTATTTTAGATTTCCTCAACAGAATAGGCCTCAATAACATCATCTTCTTCAAAATCGTTAAAGCCATCTATAGACATACCACCCTCAAATCCTGTCGCTACTTCTCTGACGTCGTCTTTAAAGTGCTTTAGGGTCGATATAGGACCTACATGTATCTCTTCCCCGTTTCTCAAGACGTGAACAGTACAATCCCGTGTGATTCTTCCGTCATTTACATATATACCTGCTACTTTGGCCCGTCTTCCTAAGTTGAAGACGGCCCTAACAGAGGCCCTGCCGAAATAAACGTCATCATATTCAGGTTCAAGCAGACCATCCAAGGCTTTACTAATATCTTCGATTAGATGGTATATGACGTCATATTGTCGTATTTCTACACTTTCTTGGTTGGCGAGGGATTGAGCTCCTCCCTCTGGGCTTGAATTGAACCCGATAATTACTGCCTCTGACGCTACAGCTAAAAGTACATCTCTTTCAGTAACACTACCGCTAGCAATATGAACTAGATTAACTCTCGTGTCATTACTATTAAGCCCGTCTAGAGCGTTTTTGACGGCTTCTATACTTCCCTGCACATCTGTTTTTATTATCAGGTCTACTTGACGTATGTTTCCAGTTGCTCCTCTTGAATGGGCGTCTTGGAGTCTGATTGCCTCTCTGTTGCTCTGTGTTTGGCGCTCATCCACAATTTTTTTTGCTTCCTTCTCAGTTCCAGCAACATCCAGTATTGTTCCAGCTTCAGGTATTTCACTTAATCCCATTATTTCTACGGGGGTAGAAGGGCCTGCCTCATTGATTCTGTTGCCCTTATCATCAAAAATTGCACGTATTTTGCCGTACACTTCCCCCATTATCACAATTTCACCTTGACGCAGAGTGCCTGTTTGGACTAGAACAGTTGCCAGTGTGCCTCTGTTACGTTCTAGCCGAGCCTCTACTACCACGCCTCTAGCAGTCCTTTTGGGGTTAGCTTTGAGTTCACTTATTTCAGCAATTAGATGTATGTTTTCTATAAGCTCCGGGACCCCTTCTCCTGAGAGCCCAGACAAGGGAACAGCTATTATGTCACCACCCCATGATTCGACCAATAGTTCGTGCTCAGAAAGTTGTCTGTAAACGTTGTCAATATTGGCGTTTGGTAGGTCTTTTTTAGTTATTGCGATGATGATCGGTACATCAGCGGCCCTAACGTGATCTATTGCTTCAATGGTTTGAGGCATAACCCCGTCGTCGGCGGCCACAACTAGGATCGCCAGATCTGTGACCTGGGCGCCTCTGGCTCTCATGGCCGTAAAAGCCTCGTGACCAGGGGTGTCTAGAAACGTTATGGATCCACCTTCACTTTCTATTTGGTAGGCCGCGATATGCTGAGTGATGCCGCCTGCTTCTCCATCCACCACATTAGTTTTTCGTATGCGATCAAGTAATGTGGTTTTTCCGTGATCCACATGTCCAAGTATGGTAACTATTGGAGGACGTGTTTCCAGAAGGTCTGGATTTTCACTTTCTTTATCAACCGTAAGCGATGCAGGACCTGAGGTTTCTTCCTCAACTTCGTTTGCTTGGAATCCAAACAACTGCACCACGATAGACGCTATTTCACGATCGATAACATCGTTGATTGCAAACATGTAACCGCCACGCATTAGACCTTTCACAACCTCAACAGGATTAACCTCCATATTGTCTGCTAGGTCACTAACAGAAATTACGGGGGGTATATCTATCGGTTTTACTCTCCGAACCGTTGTGTTTTGACTATCACTGGTCATGTTTTTCGTGGGATTCCTTTTTTTAACTATGTTGGGCGTCGCGTTTGGTTGAGATTTTTTATTTTACGTGTGCCGGGCTAAATTATCCGGTCCTCCCTATGCAAGATGCAGGAATCCAAATATCACTGAGCCAATTCTGGCATCTGTTCAATCTGGAAATCACTATGGAATACTTAAAAGTCCTCTGTATCTGGTGAATCCGCGTTTCAGTTAGAAGTTATCTGCGTCTTCTAGCTGGGCGGTTTCTTCGATTACTTCTGTTAGCGCTGGATTGATTTGAGGTCTTCCTTCCCTTCCGG
>CEVQ01024937.1_pt1 | contig 16360 bp, 28 predicted proteins | sample 356551 | NCBI WGS metagenome assembly CEVQ01 (sample SAMEA2623756, study PRJEB7988) | marine metagenome | biome: marine biome (ENVO:00000447); feature: mesopelagic zone (ENVO:00000213); material: "saline water (ENVO:00002010), including plankton (ENVO:xxxxxxxx)" | depth 250 m | reverse complement strand
GAAATCAAAGAGAAGAGTTGGTACAAGCAATCGGAAGACTTGATCCAGAAGAAGTTACCGTGAACTTGCTTGTTCCGTTTCCAGGAACACCGTTAGAACTGCAAACTCCTTTGAATTTAGAAGAGATATTACGAGTTTTTGCAGTTTTACGATTTCTACTTCCAAAAAGCATTATCAAAATATCAGGAGGAAGAGAAGTCAATCTAAAAGATGATGGAAAGGAATTGTTGCTTAGTGGGGCAAATGGAATTATCAGTGCAGGTTATCTAACACTTGGTGGAAATTCTATGGAAAAAGATGTAAAAATGATAGAAGAGATTGATCTTGAAGCGTAATTTTGGCCCACTTGAAAGAAAATTAAGTGAAATTAAGAAGAATAATCTCTTAAGAACACTTCAAGATAGTAAGATTGAAAAGCAGTACATCAAAATTAATAGAAAAAAACTACTTAATTTTTCGTCTAATGATTACCTTGGAATTAAACCAAGTAAGATAAAATATTCACAGTTCCAGTCAAGTTCAAGACTTGTTTCTGGGAACGACCAAAGTTTCATAAATCTTGAAAAAAAACTTTCTAGGCATAAATCGCAAGAAAAAACAATAATCTATCCAACAGGTTACATGGCAAATCTTGGGGTTATTTCTGCATTAGCAGGGAAGCACGATACGATTTTCAGTGATGAGTTGAACCATGCAAGTATTGTTGAAGCCTGTAAACTATCTGGCTCAAAAATTAAAATTTTTAAACATAATGATATGCATGATCTAGAAAAAAAAATTAAAAAAGTTAAAGGAAGAAAATTTCTTGTAACTGAGGGAATATTCAGTATGGATGGTGATTGGTCTAAACTGAATGAGATGATTGAAATTGCAGAAAAAAAAGGATTAATCACCATATTAGATGATGCTCATGGAGATTTTGTTTTAGGAAAAGATGGAAGAGGAACTGGGGATTTTTTTAATGTTCAAAAGAGAATCGATGTATATATTAGCAGTCTAAGCAAAGGATTAGGAAGTTTTGGTGGATACGCATCAGGAAGAAAAGACTTGATTGATTTGTGTATAAACACATCAAAAACTTTCATCTACACATCTGCATTACCATCATCCATCAATCAGTATTCCTTAAAGAGGTTCAATTCAAACAGGGAGGCATATAGAAAGAGATTATGGAAAAAAATTAATCAATTTCATCATAGGTTAAGTGAGATAGGATTTTCTACGACATCAACTAGTCAAATAATTCCAATTATAATTGGAAGTGAAAAAAAAGTGATAGAGTTTTCAAAATTTTTAATGACTAAAGGGGTATTTGCACAAGCAATCCGTTACCCAACAGTTAAAAAAAACCAAGCAAGAATTAGAATTTCCATTTCAGGTTGGTTATCAGAAAAAGAGATAGAGATATCTATAGATGTTTTAGAAAATGCGAGAAGTAAATTTAATCTAAACTAATTATCTCATCATATCATAGCCACCAAACATTGGTGAGCCCATGAAGAACGCAATTGAAACTACTATGCTTAAAACAATTCCAACTATAATAAAACGTGTGTTCATAAAAATAGCAAATTTTAGTTAGATATTAAGGCATTGAATAAAAAACAATATTATAAATTCAGAAGTTAATGAATTGTGATGGAAATTAATATTTTTCTTGCTCTGATTGCAGGGTTAGGTTCATTTTTTGCACCATGCATATTACCTATAGTCCCTGCATTTCTGGCTTATATTTCCGGCATAACAATCTCTGATTTGAAAAAATCATCTGGAACAAAAACAATTACTATAAGAAAAACAAATGTCATACTAAATACAATATTCTTTGTTCTTGGATTTTCAATAGTTTTTTCAGCATTTGGTATTGCTATAAATTCAGTCTTCTCTTCATCCACGAATGAGGTAATATCAAACTTCACTCAGTTTGGTGGAATTATCATAATGTCTTTTGGTGTGTTTATGTTACTAAGTCTAAAAATTCAAAAATTAAATTTTGAAAAAAAGATTTTTCCTTCACATATTGGTGCAAGTTTTCCACTTTCATTCATTTTTGGACTTGCCTTTGCTGCAGGTTGGACACCATGCATAGGTCCCATTCTTGGCTCTATACTCACACTTGCCACAACCACACCCGGAATTGCATTTAACCTACTGCTTGCATATTCTGCTGGAATTGGAATACCATTCATAATTATGGGTATATTCATCACTCAGGCAAACAGATTTGTTCAGAAAATGAGTAAACACCTAAAATACTATACAGTGGTTTTAGGCTTGTTAATTATCATTCTTGGTATTTTGGTATTTTTCAATCAATTGACACTAATAGCAAGTTTTCCACTACTAAATAATCTAATTCTTGATGTATAATGAAAACTGAGATAAAGACGGCAATAATTTGTGGGATTATTATCATATTTGGTTTTGTAGCGATATCAATTTTCTATAATGATTTAGAACTAAAACAAAATACAACAAATAATCTAGAGTCGTATGATAAATCAGAATTACAAAAAGCCCCGGATATCTTACAGGGAAGTGGATACATCAATGTTTCACAAGATGAACTTGCTAACATGATGGAAGGAAAGATAGTGCTATATGACATATGGACATATAGCTGCATAAATTGCATTAGAACACTTCCATACATCACAGGATGGGATGAGAAATACAAAGATCAAGGATTGATAATTGTTGGAATACATACGCCGGAATTTGAATTTGAGAAAAATAAAGAAAACGTATTAACCGCTGTAGAAAAATTTGCTATAAAATATCCAGTGGTTTTAGATAACGAGAAGGAGATTTGGAATGCGTTTCAAAATAATTATTGGCCAAGAAAATACATATCTGATCATAATGGATACATTCGGTACGATCATATTGGTGAGGGCTCATACAAAGAAACTGAAAAAGTCATTCAAATATTATTACAAGAGCGTTCTGAATCTCTTGGGATTAAAACTACTAGTACAGAAATTTTAGAGTTAGATGAGTTTAAACATTCAACATTTAGAACCCCAGAGCTCTACTTTGGTTATCATTTTGCAATTGGCAGAAATCAAATTGGTAACGATCAAGGATTTAATCCTGGCATAATAGTTGATTATGAAATTCCATTAGAAACAAAACAACATTATTTCTACCTAGAGGGTATATGGGAAAATAAACGGGATAGTATGAAACTTGTTTCAAGTGATGGTTCAATTTTGCTAAAATACAATGCAAAGCAAGTAAACATTGTTGCGTCAAATAATTCAGAATTGGAAATTTTTCTTGATGGAAAAGTGGTCCCAAATGATATATCTGGTTCAGACTTGACCACACAAAGTAAAATCCTTGTTTTGGAACCAAGATTATACAATATTATAGATTCTGATTATACTGAAACACATGAATTAAAAATCAATGTAAAAGGGGCAGATTTTCAGATTTTTACATTCACATTTGGTTAGTTTACGAATAAAATTTTCATCTACGTAACAAAATTTGATCCAATTAGATTATTTTTTTTTAGTTCCGTGATAAAATGCAAAATTATAAAGAAAATTCATGCCATCATTCCTTAACAAATGGAAAGATACTGTAAAGAATAACGAAAAATTGACAAGTGCCTTCATGGGTAAAGTAAAACCAGAAGCCCCTCTAAAAAATAGGTTAGAAGTAGCACAGAAAAAACTACAATTACAAATAACAAAATTAGATGAGATAGATACTAAACTTAATCAGAAAAATAATGCAATCTTTGAAAAAATAGTTGAAGCCAAAAAATCCAATAATGAAACTTATGCAAAAGTATATGCTAATGAGTTAGCAGAGATTAGAAAACATGAGAAGATGGTTAACAATGCAAAATTATCAATGGAGCAAATCCAAATTAGACTTAATACTGTATCAGAACTAGGTGATGTTGTTGTAACATTAAGTCCATGCATGTCACTTATCAAAGGACTAAGTTCATCACTAGGTGGAATGATGCCAACAGTGGCAGATTCAATGCAAGATCTTTCAAACATGCTTGGCGATATAGTAACAGGATCATCCATAACACATGATGGTTCAATTGGACAAGTAGAATCAACAAATTCAGACGCCCAGTCTATACTAGCAGAGGCACAGTCTATTGTTGAAGGCCAAGCCAGACAAAGCATGCCAGAACCACCATCCACCACTACAATAGAGAGCATACTACAAGAACGTGAACAAATTTAGTTTTTCTTACTGATCTCTTGAAGTAATTTTTTAATTCTGGAAATAGTTGGATAGCTGTATCCACGTTTTCTATAATTAGCAATCATGAGTTTCCAATTTTTTAATCTCCAGATTGCCTGTTCAGTTGTTACAGAATGAATCTCTTTTTGAATTATGCTTTTCCTACCCACTTTTAATATTCCAGCATCTTTAGCCCGCCATCTATTCTTTGCAAATTTTAATCCAACTAGAATTTCTTTCATAGGTATTTCATTAAATGATGATTGGATCATTTTGATATCTTCGTCAGATACTGATTCTGAGCTTGAGATAGTAATTTCTGTTGTCACAAAATTAATAATTTATACTAAAATAAGATAGAAATGCTAAATTTCATTCAACAAAAACATGATTTTTAGCAACCGATAAAGCTGAAAAAAGAATGTTTACACGCAGTATTATAGATCCCAAAGCCAAAAATTGCTATAGCACATAAGGCAAGTGGAATTATTACTGCCTTTTCTTTGAATCCCATACATTTTATGTTCACAAACATTAAATTAACATTCGTAAAAAATTGAATCACAATGATGCAATCACAGCAGGGCTATGATAGAGCAATAACCGTGTTTTCTCCAGATGGAAGGCTGTTTCAAGTAGAATACGCAATAGAAACAGTTAGGAGAGGAGCGCTGGCAGTTGGTCTAAAAACCAATGATGGTGTTATCATCGCTGTAGATGAAAAAACTAAGAAATTACAAATTTCTCACACACCACAAAAACTTTTCCAGATAGATTATCACGTTGGTGCAGCAGCAGCTGGATACATTCCAGATGCCAGAGTTCAGATTGATAATGCACGGTTTTTTTCTCAAAGCAACAAACTAGTTTATGATGAGCCAGTTGAAATAGAAACAGTTGCTAAACATTTAGCTGATCAATGTCAACAGTATACACAGTATGGTGGTGCTAGACCTATCGGTGTTTCATTGATAATTGGAGGGGTTGATTCCAATGGAAGTACACTTTACCTTACTGATCCTAGTGGTGCATATGTTTTATACAATGCTGTTGCCATCGGAGGAAATTCAGATGCAGCAAATGAATTTCTCGAAAAAAATTATAATCCTAACATGTCACTCGATGATGCCATGCTACTGGCGGTTTCTACAATCCAAAACTCAAATCCAGATCAAACAGATGTTGATCACATCAAGATGTCACAAATAAAATTGGATACAAAGGAGTTTGAATTTATTGATAATAAAAAAATAAAGCAGCTCGGGACTGATTCAAAAGTAAAATATCCATCAGAGCAAAAATAAATTTTTAATTCAGTGATTACCCAACTTTTGACATGAATCTATCTATTGCAATACCTGATTCATCACTGTCTGATGAAAAGACTCTAGAAAATAAAACTAGAAAAATAGCGTCTATTGCAAGATCGTGTGGAATTTTTAAAGTAAATGAGATTATAGTATATCGTGATGGAAAGGTAAATGAAAATGATTCCAAATTATTTATCACCATTTTGAAATATTTAGAAACACCGCAATACTTCAGAAGGCATATTTTTCAGAAAACAAATCTTTTAAAATTCGCTGGTGTTTTACCACCATTAAAAATACCTAATCAAACCGGAACGTCAAACGCAAATGAAGTTAAGAAAGATGACATTAGGGAAGGATTAGTAGTGAGAGTAAAAGGGAATAAAGCTATAGACATTGGCGTCAATCATGTCATTAATCATCATAGTAAGCAGGATGTTGGTAAAAGAGTAATTGTGCAGATAAAAAATACATTTCCAAACTTTTCAGTTAAAGAAATTACTAAGAATGAAATTCCAGGATATTGGAGTTATAATGTTAGACAATCAGGAAATTTATTTTCATTACTTTCTAGTTGGAATGGAATCAAGATTCTAACAAGCAGAAAAGCAAAAAATCTCACTCAATCATATACTGAGGAGTTGAAGAAATCAAAAAAACCAATTTTGATGGTTTTTGGTTCAACCAATAAGGGAATACACGATATACTTGGAACAAAAATAAATAATCTGCAAAATTCTAAAGTAGTTAACTTTTTTCCAGATCAGGGCACTGAGACTGTAAGATTAGAAGAAGCGATAATTGGATCTCTTGCAATACTTAATGCATTTTTAAGCTCTAACAAATAAATTAAAAATAAATATAAAACTAATATGGCAAATCGTAAAAATTTTCTAATTTTAGCAATTTTATTAGGAATAGCAGGAATCATGATTGGTGGAATTACAATTTTTACAATGCTTAAAGAATTATCAAATTTCTAGATGTTTCTTTAAAGAATTCAATGATTTTTACAGAAATTTCATTTAGTATATAAGACGGTTAACGACTTTTTTCGATTATCAATGGGCCATAGAAAGCATCATCAACCTAGAAGAGGAAGTCTAGCATACTCACCTAGAGGACGTGCTAAAAGTATGGAAGCTAGAATTAGAGGCTGGCCTCAATTAGATTCTGATGAACCCAGATTGTTAGCACATGCAGGATTCAAGGTTGGATGTGTACAATTAGTAAGCATTGATGATCGTGACCACGTACCAAATCACGGAAAACAAGTTGTGGCCATTGGAACTGTGATTGCAACACCACCACTAGTTATTATTGGTATTAGAGGTTATGCTGAAGATAGCTATGGAAAGCACGCAGTTTTTGACGTGCTTACAAAAGATGCCCCAAAAAATGTTGAAAAAATGATCAAAATTAAGCCAGATAACAATGATGCCGAAGAAGCCGAAAAACATCTTAGAAAAATAAAAGAACTGTATGCTATAGTATCTGTCACACCAAGGTTAGTAGGATTAGAACAAAAAACACCGTATATTTTTGAGATTGGAGTGCAAGGTGGAGACACAGAAAAACAATTTGCATTTGTAAAGGACTTACTTGGGAAAGAAGTAAAAATTGATCAAGTTTTTGAAAATGGTACATACGTTGACACAGCCGCCATTACAAAAGGCAAGGGATGGCAAGGTGTTATTTACAGATGGGGTGCAAAGAAGAAACAACACAAATCAAGAAAAACTGTTAGAGAACTTGGTTCGTTAGGACCTATATCTCCACAGAACGTTATGTACACAGTTCCTCGAGCAGGTCAAACAGGGTTTCACCAAAGAATTGAATACAATAAAAGAATCATGGTTATGAGTAACACGGATAATGAAGAATTCAAAATAAACCCTGATGGTGGATACAAACATTTTGGAAATGTTAATGGTGACTATGTCATTGTGAAAGGTTCAGTACCAGGAACTTATAGACGCTTGATTAAATTAAGAAAGCAGATTAGAAAAGAACCAAAGAAGATTGTTAAACCAAACATACTGGAGGTTGTTATTTAATGAAAAATGATGTTCTTAGTATAGATGGAAAAAAATCTGAACAAATTGAACTTCCAAATGTTTTTAATACAAAAATAAATGCCAAGTTAATCCATAAAGCATACATCAACTTACAATCACATGGATTTCAAAAACATTCAACTCATCCAACCGCAGGGCAGGATGTTGTAGCAGATTCTAATGATCCGCCAACTGGTAGAGGTATTTCTAGAATTGCCAGAATGAAAGGTGGTGGTGGCGGTCGTCAAGGACAAGCAGGAGAAGTTGCCGGAACAAGAGGTGGTAGACAAGCTCATAGGCCTTATGCCAACAAAGTAATATACAAAAAAATTAATAAAAAAGAAAACAAATTAGCACTGTGTTCAGCTATAGCCGCAACTGCGTCAAAAGAACTAGTTCAAAGACGTGGACATAAGATAGAAGGAATAGACTCATTACCAATAATTGTATCAGATGACATTGAAAATGTCTCAAAAACCAATGAAATGATTGGTATATTAGATTCTCTAAAACTTACACAAGATGCAGAACGACTTGACTCTAGAAAAAAACGTACTGGTAAAGTTGCATTAAGAGGACGTGTTTCAAAAATTGGTAAAAGTACTCTTTTTGTAGTGTCAAATACTGAGAAACTTTCCAAAGCGTGTTCAGGAATACCCGGTATTGATGTGTGTAAAGCAAAAGATCTTAGTGTTTTAAATCTAGCCCCTGGTGGCACTTTAATCAGACTGACTGTGTTTTCAAAAAAAGCGATTGAAGAAATTTCTGAAATCAAATCTAATCATTTGGAGTTAATGGTGACACTACAATGAATGTAGAACAGGCAACTGCAATTATCATTCGTCCACATATCACTGAGAAGACATTTTCCATGGTAGAAAACGAGCAAAAAATATGCTTTTTGGTGAAAAGGGAAGCTTCTAAACCAATGATACAAGATGCGGTAAAAACACTTTATAATGAAAATACAATAAGTGTTGAGACTGCAAGGACCATTTATGGGAAAAAAGCGTTTGTAAAGTTTGAATCAGTAGATAAAGCCAGAGACCTCGCCACAAAGATAGGAATGCTATAAATTGACACATGAATTCATGAAAAACACAATGGGTGAAAAAGCATGGTAAAGGCAGTTAATTATAAAGGCAAATCAACTGAGGAATTACAGAAACTATCCACCGAAGAGTTGTTTGGCCTACTCAATGCAAGACAAAGACGTTCATTAAAAAGAGGACTTTCAGATAACAAGAAGAAACTTATCGGAGAAATTAAACTTGCAAAAGAAGGAAAAAATAAAAATCCAATTAAAACACATCAAAGAGATCTCATAATTCTGCCTTACATGGTTGGAGTTACAATGAGTGTATTTTCAGGGAAAGAGTTTACACCGATTACAATATCTCCTGAAATGATAGGCCATTACATTGGCGAATACGTAATAACAAACAAAAGAGTTAGTCATGGTGCACCGGGTGTGGGAGCGTCTAGATCTAGCTTGTATGTGCCTCTGAAGTGATTAAAATGGGACGGTATGACTACGCATTTCAAAATTATGATTCAACAAGGCATGTTAGAGCGTCTATGAGAGAGAAAAAAATTTCTCATAAACATGCCAGAGAAATTGCTACTGCCATCAAAGGTTTATCAGTAGAAAAAGCAAGAGATTACCTTCAAAGTGTGATTGAGCATAAACGATGTATTCCGTTTAGAAGATATAAAAATCAGGTTGGACATAGATCAGATCCTGGCGTGATGTCTGGAAGATATCCTGAAAAAGCAGTTACAGAAGTGTTAAGATTGTTAGATAATTTGGAATCAAATGCTGAATACAAAGGAATGGATATGGATAGACTGAAGATCATTAACGCAACAGCACAGAAGGGTGTTATTATTGAAAGATTCATTCCAAGAGCACAAGGTCGTGCAACAGCAAAGAATGATGTCCTAACACATATGGAGATAGTAGCTCAAGAGGTCTAGTCATGTCAGCTGTAAAAAATGTAATCAAGGATAATTATAATATGATGTTGTTAAACAACTATCTAAGAAAAAAAATTAAGGAGGCTGGATTTTCAAAAGTTGATGTATCTAAAACGCCTACCGGTACTAGAGTTGTATTACATGTTACACGGCCTGGTATAGTTATTGGAAGAAAAGGCACTGGAATAAAGGAACTTACCGAAAAATTAGAGTCGGAATTTGGATTAAAAAACCCGCAATTGTCTGTTGAAGAGATCAAAAAACCAGAATTATCACCTAGTGTTATGTGTAATAGAATGGCTGCACATCTTGAGAGAGGTACGGCATTTAGAAGGGCAACTATGTGGACTATCCAACAAATAATGGAAAATGATGCGATGGGAACGGAAATAACAATCTCTGGAAAGTTACGAGGTGACAGATCTGCATTTGAAAAGCATACTGCTGGAATCCTACCTAGAGCTGGACACCATGCAGATGTCATAGTTGCGGAAGACATAGCACATGTAGAGACACCCATGGGCTTGATTGGAGTCAGAATTAGAATTGCAAGGAAAGAGAAATTTATTCCTGAATTTGAACTCAAAGGTAAAACTCAGGCAGAGAAAGATGCTGATGCAAAACTAAAAAGAGAGGCCGATGAGGCAATCGAGAAAGCCAAAACAGAATCAGAGATAATCAATGTAGAACAGGAGAAGATGAAGGACTTGCCAGACACTATGGAGAAAGAAGAAGAGATGATGAAATGATGGGTCGACTCAAAATGAAGTCAATACGTGAATTAAATGAGGGTGATCTTAAAAGTCGTATAGAAGAAATGCAAACTGAACTATCAAAACTAAACATTGAAAATGCCAAAGGAACATTACGGAAAGAATCTGGAAAAATAAAACCTCTAAAAAGAGACATTGCCAGATTACTTACTAGACTAAACGAGATGAAACGAAAATGACTGAACAAATAATTGAAATTATTGGATTAAACGGAACAGTCGTTCAGTCTTCTAACAAAAATTTATTTGGAATTACAGGGCAGATCATTGATGAAACAAAATACATGATAGTCATGGATACAGAACTAGGAAAAAGATCAATTCCAAAAAATTCAAGCAAGTTACAAGTTGTTAAAGATGGTAAAATGTTAATGATTGATGGTTTACAAATGTTAAAACGCCCGTATGAAAGAATGGAGATTTTCTCATGAGTAGAAACATAGGCATTAAAGTTAAGATGCCAGAAACAGAACCTGATCAAAATGACAAAAAGAACCCATTTAATGGAACTCTCTCAGTCCGTGGAAAATTATTTGAGGGTAAGGTTGTAAAAACAAAGGCACAAAACACCGTAGTCATACAGAAAGAATCACCTGTTTACTTTAAAAAATTCAAAAGATATGCAAGGAGTAAAAATAGTATACATGCACACGTTCCAACTAATCTTGAAGTGAATGAAGGTGACATAGTGATAGCTGCAGAATGCAGACCGTTAGCAAAATCAGTGTCATTCGTAGTAGTGGAGGTTAAAGAGTAATGGGTGGTGCACGAAGTAAAGGAGGTAAGACTGTAGTAGACTTTAGGCTTTATGTAACAAGATCAATTCCAGTAGGTGCACGGATAGTATGTGCAGATAACAGTGGTGCAAAGATCTTAGAAGTCGTAAATGTTCATGGTCATAAAACTAGAACGTCACGATTACCAGCTGCAGCCGTTGGAGATTATTGTAATGTAGTTGTCAAGAAAGGTCCTGCTGAATTGAGAAAACAGATCTTTGGTGCGGTGATTATTAGACAAAAATATGCAATTAACAGGATTAACGGTGTAAGAGTACAGTTTGAAGATAATGCTGGTGTTATAATAACACCTGAAGGAGAATTAAAAGGAACAGACATCAAAGGGCCAGTTGCATTAGAAGCAACAGAAAAATGGCCAAGAGTTGCAAACCTGGCATCAATGGTGGTATAAAATGAAACCAACAAAAATGAGAAATTATCAAATATACTATGCAACTATGAAAAAAGCTAGTGCACAAATGTCATGCATGCTATCAAAAGATTTAAGAAAAAAGTATGGTAAAAGAAGTGCTCGTGTAGTTGAAGGCGATTCTGTAAAAGTTATTCGTGGTGAGTTTAATGGTGTTGATGGTAAAGTTACTAAAGTTTCAACTGGTGACAATGGTCTAACTATTGAAGGAGTGAAAAAAGAAAAATTGAAAGGTGATAAATTTGATGTTTACGTTAACACGAGTAATATTGAGATTACAGGATTAAATACAGACGACAAATGGCGAATGAATAAACTGGAGGGAAAAAACGTTAGGGCTGCAAGACCTCAGTCTGATAAGAAAGAAGCAGATACAAAAAAAGAAGCAACTACAGAAAAAAAATCTTCAAAGAAGGAAAATAGTTCAACTAAGAAAACAAGCAAAAAGCCTTCTACAGAAAAAAAGAGTGAGGAGGAAAAATAATTGGTAAAGATAGCTGGCAGTAAAAAATTAAAACGACAGATGGCACCACTTTTCTGGGGAATTACAAGAAAAGATAAAAGATTTGTTGTTACAGCACGACCTGGTCCACATGGAAAAAATTCTTCTATTCCATCAGCTGTGTTTTTGCGTGATATGATTAAAATCGTCAATAATCTAAGAGAGGCAAAATTTGCTATTTACAATGGTAAAGTTATGGTAGATGGCGTAAAACGAAAATCATTACACCATGGAATTGGACTAATGGATGTAATTCAACTTGAAGGGGTAAAAGAGATCTACCGATTAGTTCCAATGGATGGAATTTTATTAAAACCTATTATAATTAATGACACAGAAAAATCAAAGAAACTTGCTCAAGTAAAATCTAAATCTACAATCAAAAATGGCAAAACCCAAATTGGATTTCACGACGGTCGTTCTCTTATAGATGAAACAGATGTCAGTGTAGGAGATACATGTGTTTTGCAAATACCGGAGCAGAAAATACTCGAAGTTATTAAATTAGAAAAAGGCATTAATGGGTTAATAACACGAGGTGTTAACGCAGGTAAAGTTGGAAAGATTAAAGAAATTAAAGAGGGCACATTCATTCTACCTAAACGTGTTAACATTATCTTCGAAGATAGACAAATTGAAATTCCAGCCAATCTGGTAATGCCTATTGGAACTGATAAACCGGTGATACAAATTAGGTGATTATATGACGCAAGAAACTCAAAATATAATGAAGGACATAAAATTAGAAAAAGTTGTTCTTAACATGGGTGTTGGGAAATCTGGTGACGCTATAGAAAATGCGAAAAAAGCATTAGATCTAATAACTGATAAAAAATCTTGCAATCGTTCTGCAAAAAAAGCACAAAGAGATTGGGGAGTTAGAAAGGGAGAGCCAATAGGTGCAGCGGTCACAGTGAGAGATGATGATGCAAAAGTGTTGTTAAAAAGATTGTTTGAGGCAAAAGGCAATAGAGTTAATGGTAGATCCTTTGACAAAATGGGCAATGTCTCATTTGGTATTTTAGAACATATTGATATTCCTGGAATAAAATATGATCCAAAAATTGGAATTTTAGGACTAGATGTCAATGTTAGATTAACACGACCTGGATATAACATTGGAATTAGAAGTAAACATAAAGCAAATATTGGAAAATCACATAAAATCACAGCTAACGAATCAAAAGAATATCTCACAAAAGAGTTTGGAGTTGAAGTTTACTAATGGCAAAAAATAGAGAATATGGTGATCGTGGTACTGGATATACTGAAAGGAAGGAGAAAAAATTTGGTAGAGGTTCTAGATGGTGTAAAATCTGTGGTTGTTATACTTCTTGTATTAAAAAATATGACTTACACTTATGCAGACAGTGCTTTAGAGAGGTCGCAAACTCTCTAGGATTTAAAAAATTAAGGTGATATAATGCCAGCAACTAATGTTTTAGCAAATCTATTTGTTACAATAGATAATACAGAGTCCAGAAGAAAGGCAGAATGTGTTGTTCTTCCAACATCAAAATTGGCTGTTAATGTATTAGATACACTCAAGAAAGATGGATACATTAAAGATTTTGAGCATATTGATGACAAACGTGGTGGAAAGTTTAAGATTGAATTAATTGCAAAAATTTCAAAGTGTGGTGCAATAACGCCACGCTTCAAAGTAAAAAAAGATGAGTATTCGGATTGGGAACAACAGTATTTGCCATCATACAGTAGAGGAATGCTGCTTGTTACAACCAATCAAGGCGTGATGTCTCATCATGAAGCTGCAAACAAAGGTTTAGGAGGTTTTCTGTTAGGATATGTCTACTAAACAATTAGAAAAATTTTCAACCGAAGTTGATATTCCAGAAAATGTCAAAGTATCTATCAAATCACATATGCTAAATGTTGAAGGGCCTCTAGGCAAAACATACAAAAATTTTAAAAAAATTCCGGTTGACATAGAAATTACTGACAGTAAAGTTTCATTAAAAGCACAGGGAACAAGAAATTCCAGTTTTGCAATAATGAATACTGCGCGTTCAATCATTAGAAATCTGATAGAGGGTGTTATAGAAGGATACACAGTTAAGATGAAAATAGTCTTCTCTCATTTTCCAATTAACGTTAAAGTTGAAGGAAAGCAAGTTTTAATTGAAAATTTTCAGGGTGAAAGAGCTCCAAGAGTTACTAAAATTTGGGGGGAAACTAAAGTTGTGCCAAAAGGAGATGATGTAATTATTACTGGGCATGTTTTGACAGATGTAACACAGACTGCAGCTGAAATTGAGAATAATTCAAGAGTAAAAAATAAAGATCATCGTGTATTTTTAGATGGTGTTTACAAATTTGAGAAGAAAAAGGGAATTGAGAAATAATCACGTTCCAAATATTGATCTAATTGCCACTAGACTCTGAATTCAAGCAACAGACTGAGAGACTTGTTAGTGAAACTTTACAGTTATACAAAACTGCTGGTGCCTCACCAAGAATTGGAGATGTATGGAAATGTGAAAATACCGGTGATTTTCTATGTGGTTTTTTTATAGGTGAGATGGTTGGTTCCGCTCTTAGTGCATTTCAAGTTTTTCATAAAAGAGAACCAACTCCTGAGGAACACATGGAAATAGTAGATATTGTTGAAACCCATAGAGACGAAATCATTGATTTTTTTTCCAAATTCAATGATAACTAATTTCGGAAGGATTAAATCGCATTTTGCTTGGAAAAATCTAGTGCCGCCCTAGCTCAGCGTGGTAGAGCGTTCGACTGTTAATCGATTGGTCATCAGTTCAAGTCTGATGGGCGGCGCCTTTATAATCTTCAAAATAAAACAGATGATTTTTTGCGCGCATTTGGTTTAGATCGTTAGACCATTCCGATCTAATATTAGATCTATAATAGAGGATATGCAGGAGTGTTACATTGGCCAGAACTAGAAGAGCCAATAGGTATTGTGTTGATTGTGGTGCTAGATTAGTATACTATCCACGATTATCTAACCCAAAAGCACCGAATGAACATAGAGTTTTGGTTTATGCATGCCCTGATTGCACCGATGACTTTGAAAAACCAAAAATGTTTTCAATTAAACGGAATATTGTAGATGAACCACTGGAAACTGTAGAGATTGAAATTAATCAAACCAGAAAGAAGCTTGCAAAAAGTAATTAGAGATTAAATTTTATTTTATTTATGTACCCAGAGAGAAAAAGAAGTAATTGGTGGTATCTTGTGCCAATATTATTTGGAATAATTGGAGGTATTATTGGATACTTTGCATTAAGACGTGACGCTCCTGAAAAAGCAAAAAAATGTTTGTACATAGGACTGATTCTTACAGTGATTAATATCATCGCCAATCTTGCATTATTTTCAGCAGGAATAGGTTTAGAGCAGGGTTACGACGTAAATGCATAAATGTTTCTAAACTCGAGTTTAGAAATATTAGTAATCTAAACGTGTTAAACATCTTATAGTGTAAGAGGTTTCTGGTCATTATGACCAGGCTAAGAGATAGTGTTGAAAGATGGCTAATACATGAAAATTATCAGTTTGATGATATAAAATCGGAAGACTCTAACTTCAAAATTTTAATAAAAAACACAGACGGACTTGGAAACAATACTGAAGTTTTTGAACCAAAAAACCAGGAAAATATTCTTGTAATTGGTATTAAAATTGCACTAAAAACTAAACAGCTTATCAGATTTAGAGAACTAAACGAAGTAGAACAAGAAAATTTCAAGAAAAAAATCGACGATTTTTGTTATTCAATTAAAGCTGTCCATAAATTTTTAGATGAAGATGGAAAGAAAAAGGTGGGGATTTACATTGTTTTAGATAAACAAGAGCAATTAAACCAGCAGTTTTTCTTCAAAACACTACACGAAATAACAGAAATGAGTGAAAAAACAAATAGATTTTTGATCAAGGTGTTTTAGCATTAATTTTTAAATTTAATAGTAAAAGCTAAACCCCCAATACATAGACCATTTTTCACGAATGACTGATTTTACCAAAAATCAGAAAAATCAGGGGGGGTTTAACATTCGTTCGTAAATATGAAAACCAAAGGTCAAAACAGCCCCATTACCCATTAAATGGTTTGAAAATAACGACATAATGGCAGTTTTAATCGTAAATTGACATACCCCCCTATTTACCAAAGCAGTGAGAAGATAGCACATGTGATCATCACACCCGTGATTATCGGATACCAAAATTTTGGAATTTTTTCCGGCTTTGTATTTGAAAACAATCCATTCTTATTTTCATCCGGCTGCATGCCATAGTTATGCCTTAACTTTGTTTAAGGGATCCTAAAACTTACCAT
>CEVQ01140758.1_pt1 | contig 16392 bp, 18 predicted proteins | sample 356551 | NCBI WGS metagenome assembly CEVQ01 (sample SAMEA2623756, study PRJEB7988) | marine metagenome | biome: marine biome (ENVO:00000447); feature: mesopelagic zone (ENVO:00000213); material: "saline water (ENVO:00002010), including plankton (ENVO:xxxxxxxx)" | depth 250 m | reverse complement strand
AAAAGATTATTCATTACATGCATTTTATGGAAGTCCAAAGCAAAATCAAACATTAGAAGAAGTTAAAAATTTACTATTATCAGAAATTGAAAAAATAAAAAAAGGGGATTTTGAAGAATGGCTATTATCTGCTATTATTAGTGATTTAACATTAACACAAATAAAAAAATATGAAACTAATAATGGAAGAGCTGGAGAATTTGTTGAAGCTTTCACCCTAGATGTTCCTTGGGAAAATTACATTGAAGAAATTAATTATATGTCAAATTTAACCAAAGAAGATTTAATTGAATTTGCAAATAAATACTATAAAGAAAATTACGTTTTAGTCTATAAACACACCGGAATAGATAAATCTATAATGAAAGTAAATAAACCAAAAATAACACCTGTAGAAGTAAATAGAGAGGCAAAATCTGATTTTCTGCAAAACATTATTAAAGAAAAAGTCGCAGATATAAAACCAGTATTTATAGATTTTGAAGCTGATATTCAAAAAGATAAAATCAATGAAGTTGAACTTTTATATAAAAGCAACACAGAGAATCAAAGATTTAGACTAGAATATATAATACCAAAAGGATCTAATCTAGATCCAAAATTAAAAGTAGCCGCAGAATACTTCAACTTTATAGGCACAGACAAAATAAATCCTTCTGACAAAAAAGAAGAGTTTTACAAATTAGGCTGTGATCTTTCATTAAAATGCAGTTTTGATGAAACAAAAATAACTTTAACTGGAATAAATGATAATTTTATTAAATCTGTAAAGTTAATGGAAGATTTACTGACAAATGCAATTGCAGACGAAGAAGCTTTACAAAATCTTAAAATAGATATTTTGAAAAAAAGAAACGATGCCAAATTAAATAAAAACACTATACTTTTTGGGGGCATGAGAATGTATGCAAGATATGGTGAAAACTCTCCTTTTGCTAATGTTTTGTCAAATTCTGAAATACAAAAATTAAATTCATCAGAATTAATAGAAGCAATAAATAGTTTAACAAAACATGAACATAGAATATTATACTATGGACCTTGTTCAATTGAAGGATTAAAAAACAGCCTTAATGAATTACATGTAAACTCCGAAGAACTTGTAAAAATAGAAAACGATAAAATTTTTAAAGAATTAGATATAAATAAAAATAAAGTCTTTATCGTTAATTATGACATGAAACAAGCTGAAGTGTTATTTTTCGCTAAAGGATCTAAACTTAACATTCAAGATATTCCTTTAATAAAATTCCATAATGAATATTTTGGAGGAGGCATGAGTTCTATAGTTTTTCAAGAAATGAGGGAATCAAAAGCATTAGCATATTCGGTTTACAGCACATATACAATACCTGCTAAAAAAGATGAATCACATTATTCTTTTTCTTACATAGGCACTCAGTCAGACAAGCTATCAGAAGCCATGAATGGAATGTTTGATCTTTTAACAAATATGCCTGAAGCAAACAATAATATGGAAAATGCCAGAAACGGAATAATTCAAAAAACAAATACTGAAAGAATAACAAAGTCTAGTATATTAAATCAATATTTAAAAGCAGAGAAAATGGGAGTTAATTATGACCTCAGAACATCTATTTATGATAATGTTAAAAATTTCCAAATGAATGATTTAATTAAATTTCATAACAACTACATTAAAAATGAAAATCATATAATTATGGTTTTAGGTAATCAAACAAATTTAGATTTAGAAATTCTTAAACAATATGGAGAAATACATTTTTTAACTTTAGAAGATGTTTTTGGTTATTAAAAGTAAAAAATAAAATGCAAAAAATTCAAGTAAACAACCCTGTCGTTGAATTAAATGGTGATGAAATGACAAGAATAATATGGAAGTTTATAAAAGAAAAATTAATACTTCCTTATTTAGATATAGAAATTAAATATTTTGATTTAGGGATACAAAAAAGAGATGCAACTAATGACCAAATAACTATTGATGCCGCTAGGGCTATAAAAAAATATAATGTTGGTATTAAATGTGCCACTATTACTCCTGATGAATCTCGTGTAACAGAATTTAGTTTAAAAAAAATGTGGAAATCTCCAAATGGAACAATAAGAAATATAATTGGAGGCACTGTTTTCCGTGAACCTATAATATGTAACAATATACCTAAATTAGTCTCTAATTGGACAAAACCAATATGTATAGGAAGACATGCCTTTGGGGATCAATACAAAGCTACTGATGCGGTTATAAAAGGTAAAGGGAAAGTAATTATGAAATTTATACCTGAAAATAAAGGAGAAGAAAAAACATGGGAAGTCTATAACTTTGAAGGTAATGGAGGAGTTATAATGAGCATGTATAACACAGAAGAATCTATTTATGGTTTTGCTAGATCATGCTTTAATCAAGCTTTATTTAAAAAATGGCCTTTATTCCTTTCTACTAAAAACACAATACTAAAAGCTTATGATGGTAGGTTTAAAGACATTTTTGAAGAAGTATACTTAAATGAATTCCAAGATTTGTTTAAAGAAAATAATATTACATATGAACATAGGTTAATAGATGACATGGTAGCTTCTTGTTTGAAATGGAATGGCGGGTTTGTTTGGGCATGTAAAAATTATGATGGAGATGTACAATCTGATACAGTAGCACAAGGATTCGGTTCTCTGGGGCTTATGACTTCTGTATTAATAACCGCAGATGGAAAAACAATGGAGTCAGAAGCTGCTCATGGCACCGTTACGCGTCATTACAGACAACATCAACAAGGTAAAAAAACATCTACAAATCCTATTGCCTCAATTTTCGCATGGACAAGAGGCTTGGCTTTTAGAGGAAAATTAGATAAAAACAAAAAACTAATTGACTTTTGCTCTATATTAGAAAAGGTATGTGTAAATACAGTAGAAAATGGTATTATGACTAAAGATCTAGCAATGTGTATACACAAAAAAGAAACAACTGAAAAAGATTACGTAAACACTGAAGATTTTCTAAATGCGTTAGAAAATAATTTGAAAAAAAAATTAAATTTATAATAAAGTTATTATGATTGCTAAAATAAAATATATACTTCCAGTAATAATACTTTTATTATCTTTTGGCATATTTAATTCTATTAATAATCAAATACAATTTGAAACTACATCTAAATTTAAAGAAGACGCTGTAAAACAAAATCTCAGAGATATTAGACAATTACAAATAGCATACAAGAGAAAATACAATATTTATTCAAGTAATTTTCAAGATTTAATTCGTTTTATAGATGAAGATTTAAATATTATTAAAGTAACTGGCAATCCTCCTAATATTGCTGATATACAAGAACAAAAATTATACATTATAGACTTCTTAACAAAAAAAATAATGCAACAATACTATAAAAACAGAAAAGATAAAAAATCAAGGGCAAGAGATAAAGCAAAAAATATTTATAAAAATGAATTCCAAGCTTTAGATTTTGAAGGTCAATTAATGAAGTTAAATGATTTTAAACATAAAAAATATATTAAAAAAGGTATAGATACAATATTTATCAAAAAAGACACCATAAAAATTGATGTCAAAACAAGTGTTTTTTCTGATGAATACATGCGAGAAAGAGATAATAGATTTCCACTTGAAATTAAAAAATTAAAATATATACCAATATACAATGATGACAAAATAAATCACGAATTGAAAAAAGAATTTTATTTAAACTCAAAAAAAATTAACAAAGGAGGTTCATTCGTCCCAGTAGTTATAGTTGCTGCAATCAAAAAAGATATATATCATAATATTTCACTTAAAAATACTGGAGTTAATCCAGAAGACTCTATAATGATAGGATCTCTAAAAGATATAACTCTTGATGGAAATTGGGGAGAATAAAATAGAAACATTTGGTGTAGAAAATCTATCTGTAATACAAAACAATTATAATCTTGAATTAGCTGTCGAAATAAATAAAGATCAATTGTCGTTTTCAATAAAAAATGAAAAAAATGAAATAGTAAGAATTGAACAACACGAATTCAAAAGCGACAACACAAAACAAAAAACAAACAAAATAGAAAAGATTATAATATCAAATAAATTTTTAAAACAAAATTTTAAAACCTGCACTTTAATTTTAAATAATGAATTTTTCACTTTCGTTCCAAACAAGATGTTTGATGTAAATAACTATAAAAAATATTACGATTTCTGTTTTAAACAAGATCCTGATAATGAAATAATATTTGAAGAAATAAAAAATATAAAATCAATAAACATATATTCAATTAACAAATCATTAAAAAATATCTTATTAAACTATTTTCCTAAAATAAAAATAATACATACTTGCACCAACTTGATCAATTCAATAAGCAATAAAATAAATCAATATGAAAATCAAAATATATTATTAAATATCAATAAATCAAATTTTCAAATAATATTATTTCATGATTCAGATTTATTACTATACAATTATTTTCATTATGAACAAGAAGAAGATTTTTTGTTTTATTTGCTTTATATATCAAAAGAATTGAAAATAAATCAAAAAAATAGCAACATATACTTAACCGGTAACATAAACTCAAAGTCTACAATAACTTTACTTATTAAAAAATATTTTCAAAACATTAATTTCATGAAAATAAATAAAACACTAAAACTACCTTTCTTTTTTCAGAATATAAATGAACATACGTTTTATAATTTATTAAATGGTCATATATGCGAATAATAGATGGTAAGTTTAAAAAATATAAAGTTAATTTTAATAAAAAAATAAAAATTAGACCTACAACAGATTTCGCAAAAGAAGCATTATTCAATATACTAGAAAATAAATATGATTTTAATAAAATTAGTGTTTTAGATTTATGTTCAGGTAGCGGCAATATAAGTTATGAATTTTGTTCTAGACAAGCTTTATCAGTCACATCTGTAGAAAAAAATATAAAATGCATTAATTTTATTAAAAAACAAAAAAATATTATGAACATGAATTTAGATATTATCAAAAACGATGTTTTAAGATTTTTAATGAAAACAAATAAAAAATTCGATGTTATTTTCGCAGATCCTCCGTATAATTTTGAAAATACTTATTTAATACATAATATAATATTTGAAAAAAAAATTTTATCAAAAAAAGGAACTCTTATAATAGAACATGGCAATAAATCTGATTTTCAATCACTTGAAAAATATAAAGAAACCAGAGTATACGGAAAAGTTAATTTTAGTTTTTTTAATAATTAGAAAATGAAAAAAATAACATTATTTCCAGGGTCATTCTCTCCTTTCACAAATGGACATTTACATATTTTAAAAAAAGCATTAAAAATATTTGATATTGTATATATAGGAATAGGAGAAAATTCAACGAAAAAAAACCTTATGCCTGTATATGAAAGAGAAAAAATAATCAGAAATAAAACAAAAAAAATTAAAAATATAAAAATCATAAACTACAAGGGGCTAACTGTAGAATTCTGTAAAAAAAATAAAATAAAATTTATAATTAGAGGCCTAAGAGATTTTAAAGACTTTGAATTTGAAAAAGAAATATATCATGTTAATAAAGCTCTAAACAACAATATTGAAACAATGTATTTTATGTCTGATCAAGATAAGACTAAAATAAAATCATCATTAAAATATTAAATCAAATCAAATAAATATTTAATATTAAGATAAGTGTCTGAAATAACATGATTAATGTTTTCTTTTGGCACCCATTGAACTCGTGTTATTCCTTCGGCAACCTGAGGACGTGTTTTTTTGTGTTGAGAATTCATTAAAAACCAATAAGTGGTTTTCAAAATCCAAGTTTTATCAAAATAAATATGAAAAGTTTTATCTAAAAAACTTGTTATGAGAACATCTGCTAAACCTGTTTCCTCTTGAACTTCTCTAATTGCCGTGTTCTCTATAATTTCTTTTGCATCCTGTTTGCCCTTAGGTAGATCCCATTTATTATTTTTATAAATAAATAAAATATTGTTATTATTAAAAACAACACCTCCAGCAGCATTTAGTAATCTAAAATAAGAAGTAAAATCCTCAAAAGAATCACAAAGAACATTATACTTGTCTTTGCTTAAAGAATTATTATTTAAATAAAAAAATAAATCTTCTACTCTGATATAAGAATCGCCTTTAAAATTATTAGCAATACAAAATACCGTGTCATTAATAAAAACTTTATACATTTGTTAAAGTGTTATATAATAAAAAAATAGCTGAAAAAGTATCTAAATATCTATTGCAAAGTAAAGCAATTATTTTAGATCCAAAAAACCTTTTTACTTGGAGTTCGGGAATACAATCTCCAATATATTGTGATAATAGAATTTTATTATCATATGTTGATTACAGAATAGACATAAAAAATATTTTTTGTGAAATAATTATTCAAAAATATCCTGAAACAAATTCTATTTGTGGTATTGCAACAGGAGGAATACCTCAAGCAAGTTTAATTGCTGATAAAATAAAATTACCTTTAATGTACGTTAGATCTGCTACAAAATCACATGGAAGAAAAAAAAATATTGAAGGATTAATTCAAGAAAATCAAAATATAATAATTATAGAAGATTTAATTAGCACAGGAAATAGTGCTATACAAGGAGCAAAACAAATAAAAAGAAATAATTGTAATATTTTAGCAATATTGTCTGTATTTGATTATGAATTTAAAATAAGCAAAGAAAACATGAATAAAAATAAATTTAATTCTATATCTCTAACCAATCTTACAACAACTCTAAAAATAGGGGTAAGAGACAATTATATAACAAAAAAAGAAAAAATTTTTATTGAAAAATGGCATAACAAAATAATTAAATAAAACATCTTCATTACATTAATAAATAATCTTTCTCAAAAGCAACACAAACTTCATTGAAAATTTTTTCTATAGAAATATTTTTTCCAATAATTTGTTTTAATGAAACAGGATTTGGAACCCAATAGGGATATTTCGTGTTGTTTATATTTAAGCCTACTCCTATAATTGTATATTGTGACAACTTATTCTCAAATAAAATACCACCTATTTTTTTATTGTCATAATAAATATCATTTGGCAATTTGATTCTACTATTTACACCATTATGCTCTAAAACAATTTTAATGTTTTTTAAAACCATTTTTTCTAAATATTTAATTTTATTGAAATTAAAATTCATAAACAAAACAAAAGAAAAAGTTAAACTTTTATCTTTTTCAGAATACCATCGATTCCCGTACCTCCCTTTACCCTGAATTTGATTTTCAGCAAAAACAATAGAATTTTCTTGAATTACATTATCCTTAATTAATTTTTTAGCATAGTCATTAGTCGAAGCAATATTTTCACAATGAATAATGTTTTTAAATATTAAAAATTTGTTCATAAAGTAATATATATTTATATTAAGTTTACATCATGAATAATGTACAAAAAAAAGAAGAATTACAAGTAATAAATTCTATTATTGATGGCATGCAAAATAAAAAAGCAAATAATATTATTTCATTAAAATTTCAAGAAGAACATAATGTTCATTATGATTATTTTATAATTTGTGAAGGATCCTCAACAACACATGTTCAATCTATAGCTGAATCAATTATAAAAAACACAATTCTCTTAAATAACTTAAAACCAAACTCAAAAGAAGGATTTGAAAATAAAAAATGGATTTTACTAGATTATTTTAATATAATAATACATGTTTTCTATAAAAATACTAGAAAATTATATAATATTGAAGATATTTGGTATGATACAATTTTAACAAAATATTGATATGACAAAAAAAGGAACAAATAATAAAATAAAATTCAATATTTATTGGGTTTATTTACTAATAGGAATATTTTTTATAGGATTACAACTGGCTAATAACAGCAATAATGGGAAAAAAACAAATTGGCTAGATGTAAAAGAAAATATGATAAAAAACAATGATGTTGAAAAAATTATTATAATAAATCATGAAACAGCAAATGTTTATATAAATCAAGAATCTTTAAAAAGTAAAAACAGATACAAGAATATTAACAAATCTCCTATTTCAGGCCAAATAAAAGGTCCTCATTATTATTTTACAATTGGATCTATTGAAAATTTTGAAAAAGAAATAAAAATAACATGCGAAAATTTCAATATACAAGAAATTAATATTGAATATATAAACAGAAAAGATGTTTTTGGAGAACTATTATCATGGATTATTCCATTACTAATAATGATAGGGATCTGGCTTTTTATTATGAAAAAAATGAGTGGAGGAGCCGGAGGTGGTGGTTCTCAAATATTTAATATAGGGAAGTCTAAAGCTTCTTTGTTTGACAAAAGCAAGATTAATATAACATTTAAAGATGTTGCCGGATTAGAAGAAGCAAAAGAAGAAGTTCAAGAAATAATAAATTTTTTAAAAAATCCTAAAAAATATACATCTTTAGGGGGGAAAATACCTAGAGGGGCATTATTAATAGGTTCTCCCGGCACTGGAAAAACTTTAATGGCAAAAGCAATGGCAGGAGAAGCGCAGGTTCCTTTTTTTTCTTTATCTGGATCAGATTTTGTAGAAATGTTTGTTGGTGTGGGAGCATCAAGAGTACGTGATTTATTTAAACAAGCCAAAATAAAATCTCCTTGTATTGTTTTTATTGATGAAATAGATGCTATAGGAAGATCTAGAGCAAAACAAAACATCCCGGGATCAAATGATGAAAGAGAGAACACATTAAATCAATTGCTTTCTGAAATGGATGGATTTGAATCAAATTCAGGAGTAATTATTATAGCCGCAACTAACAGAGTTGATGTGCTTGACAAAGCGTTATTAAGACCTGGAAGATTTGATAGACAAATATTTATTGATCTTCCGGATTTAAAAGAAAGAGAAGCTATATTTCAAGTTCACGCTAAACCTCTTAAAATAGACAAAAGTGTAGATATAGAATTTTTATCTAGACAAACTCCTGGATTTTCTGGAGCTGATATAGCAAATGTATGTAATGAAGCAGCTTTAATTGCAGCAAGAAAAAATAAAAAAGTTATACAAAAACAAGATTTCCTTGATGCAGTTGATAGAGTAATTGGCGGATTAGAAAAGAAAAATAAAATAATTAGTAAAAATGAAAAAAAAGTCATAGCATTTCACGAAGCGGGGCATGCTCTAGTTAGCTGGATGCTAAAATACGCTTCTCCATTAGTGAAAGTTACAATTGTCCCAAGAGGAAAATCTTTAGGAGCAGCATGGTATTTGCCTGAAGAAAGACAAATAACAAATACAGAACAAATAGATGATGAGCTATGTGCTACTTTAGGCGGCAGAGCAGCTGAAGAAATTATATTTGGTAAAATCTCTACAGGAGCTTTAAATGATTTAGAAAAAGTAACAAAACAAGCATATGCTATGGTTAGCGTTTATGGCCTAAATGAGAAAATAGGCAATTTAAGCTTTTATGATTCATCTGGCAGATCTGAATATAATTTTACTAAACCATATAGTGAAAAAACTGCTCAAATAATAGATGAAGAAGTAAGTAAAATTATAGCAAAAGCATACAATAAAGCAAAACAAATTCTAATTAAACACAAAAAAGATTTAATTACATTATCCGAATTATTGTTAAAAAAAGAGGTTTTATTTAAAGAAGATCTTGAAAAAATATTTGGAAAGAGAAAAACTGATGAAGGAAAATAATAATTGGAAATTGTTATTCAGAGGAAACAATTTAATTGATATTGAATTAAAAAGAAAAATTTTAGAAAAAAAAAATATAAGGTGTAACCTTTTAAACAAAAAAGATTCTTCATTTCACCCAATAAGCTTTGTTGGAGAAACGATAGAATTATATGTTTTAAAAAAAGATTTTCAACAAGCTGCTGAATTAATAAAAAGCACAATAAAACAAAAATCTTTTGCCACAAAACATAAGAAAAGGAAATTATTAAATACAGTATCAGGCATTATTCTTTTTTCACTTGGTCTTGTAGGATGTCTTATAGGAGAAATTTTAATCGGATCTGTAATGTTTGTATTTGGAGTAATATTAATTTTAAATTATTAAAAACTATAATTTGAAAAACCATGAGTTATCTTATCTAAGAATAATATTTAGTATATCAATAGCAATCTTATTCATTATAATCACTCAAAATAGTCATACTTTATTTTTAATCATGTTCTTTATAATAAGTGCTTTTATAATAATTGAGTTTTTTGTTTTAATAAAAAAAATCAAAACAAAAAATAAAAAAATATTATTAATAATATTCACATCTTATATTCTTTTCTTTTTTTATACTATCTATGATGTTAGCACAATCCAAAAAGAATATAAACCTGATTTAATAATTCAACTATTTATTATTATATGGTTAAATGATTCAGGAGGCTACTTGATTGGAAAATTATTGGGCAAAAAAAAAATATTTAAAAAAATTTCACCGAATAAAACATTAGAAGGATATATAGGTTCTTTAATATTCGCTGTAATAGGGTTAAAATTATTATCAAATTACAATTACAACATGCTTGCAGAAAATACTATGATTTTTGTTGTAATAATCATATGGGTGTTTGGAAATATTGGAGATTTATTTTTTTCTTATATAAAAAGATTAGCTAAAGTTAAAGATTCTGGGAAAATCATGTGGTTACATGGGGGCATGATAGACAGATTTGACAGTGCGTTATTATCAATACCTATAATATTTTTATACTTATATATTAATAAATTATTATAATAAATATATTTGAATAATAACAATAATAATAAATATGGATTTTATAGATAGTGGAATACAAGACTATTCAAACAAATTTACAACAAAAACAAATAAAAATCTGGAAAATCTAGAAAGAGAAACTTACCTTAAAACAATACAACCAAGAATGATATCTGGATTTTTTCAAGGAAGATGTCTAAGTATATTAAGTCAAATGATAAAACCTGGAAATATATTAGAAATCGGAACATTTACAGGATACGGCACACTTTGCTTATGCGAAGGTTTACAGAAAGATGGCATTGTTGACACAATAGAAAAAAATGAAGAATTAAAATCGTTTTTTACAAAATATTTTAAGAAATCAAAATATAAAAATAACATCATAACTCATTTAGGATGCGCAACAAAAATAATACCTAGATTAAATAAAAAGTTTGATTTAGTTTTCATAGATGCAGACAAAAAAAATTATACAAAATATTTTAAATTAATTGATAAAAAATTAAATATTGGAGGATATGTAATTTCTGATAATATGCTTTGGAGCGGCAAAGTGTTAAAAAAAGCATTAGACAAAGATACAAAAGGGATAAAAAAGCTATCTAAAATAATACATGAAAACAAAAAATATCAAAACATACTACTACCTATAAGAGATGGATTGATGATAGCTAAAAAAATAAAATAAAAATCTAAATGATCGATTTTTACGAAAATAAAAGCTTAAAAAATAAAAGTAAAAATGAACTAATACAGTCATTAATCTTATTCAGACTTATAAAAAATAAACTTGTATTCAAAATAATATCATTTGTGCTGATTGTATTTGTTAAAATAAGATTTCCTTTTCTGAAATATATAATCAAAAAAACTGTATATAAGCAATTCTGTGGAGGAGAAAATATTTATCAAACTAAAGACACTATAATTAAACTTAAAAATAATAATATAAAAACATCATTAGATTTTGTTGCTGAAAACAAAAAGACAAAAAAAGACTTTCAGCAATATATTAAAGAATTAAAATTGATGATAAAATTTGCAAAAAAAAATAAAGTAGATTTTATAGTAATAAAAATAAGTGGATTATTAGATGATAAATTATTAAAAAAAGTAAATAAAAATGAAAAAATACTAAAACAAGAGGAAGAAGTTTTTATAAAAACAAAATCCCAAATATTTGAAATATGTGAAAATGCTAAAGCAAAAGAAATAAAAGTTTTATTTGATGCAGAAGAAAGCTGGATACAAAATACTATAGATAATATTGTGTTAAATATTATGTATAAAATAAATAAAAAACAATGTTGGATTTATAATACTATACAAATGTATAGATGGGACAGATTAGCGTATCTAAAAAATCTTATTAACGAAGCAAAAGAAAAAAAATTTTTCTTAGGAATAAAGCTAGTTAGAGGAGCTTATCTTGAAAAAGAAAGAAAAAATGCTAAAAAAAACAACTATACTAGTCTCATACACTCAACAAAAAAAGAAACTGATAGAGATTTTAATACAGCAATAAAATTAATTATAAAAAACATAAAATATATTTATGTTTTTTGCGGAACACATAATGAAAAAAGCACTAAAATATTAATAAAAAAAATGAAAGAAACAATGATCAATAATGATGACAAAAGAATATTTTTTTCTCAATTATATGGGATGAGTGACAATATAAGCTACTCTCTAAAAGAACAAAATTTTAATGTCGTGAAATATTTACCTTATGGTCCTATTTTTGAATCTATTCCATATTTAATAAGAAGATTAAATGAAAACTCTTCAGTGTCGGAACATTCAAAAAAAGAACTACATCTTATATATAATGAAATAAAAAAAAGAAAATAATCAATTTTATTGAATATAAAATTCAGAAAAATATCCTCTGTCTTCTCTAACACATAATTTAACATTAATGTTATTACTATTATTATAAAGTTTATAAAAATTACACTCTCTTTTAGGATCAATATCACTTTCTTTAAAAGATACTTTTGATAGTAATAATATTTTTCTCAAACTATCTGAAGAAATATTATATAATAATAATACATTAGATTCATTAATTTCAGAATTAATTATTTGATGAATAACTCTTTTATTAACATTAAAATAATCAACGTGATTTCTTAATTTTCCTGGAAACATCAAATCAACTAATAATAAACCAAAAGCCACTCCAAAAAAATAAAGTAAAAATCTGTTTAACATTAAAATGAGTCTATTAATAGATCTATATCTGTATAATCCATATTATACCAATCTCCAACATTTTTATTTGACAGAATGCCTTTATAAATATAAATACCTTGTCTTAAACCAGCATATTGTTCAAAACAATGTGCAATACTATTACTATTAAGTATATTGATTATTATAGGTAAAAGTATATTGCTTAATGCATTAGAAGCTGTTCTTGCAACTCTAGATGTTATATTAGGCACACAATAATGTATAACATCATGCTTAATAAAAACGGGGTTTGAATGATTTGTTAATTTTGAGGTTTCAAAGCACCCTCCTTGATCTATACTTACGTCAATTATAACAGACCTTTCTTTCATTGCAGTAATCATGTCTTCAAAAATAACACAAGGAGTTCTGCCAAATTCTCCTCTCAAAGCTCCTATAACCACATCTGCTCTTTTAAGAGATTTTGCTAGTATTTTAGGCTGTAAAGTAGAAGTGTAAATGTTAGATTTTAAATTATTTTTCAATCTCCTTAATTTATATAAATGATTATCAAAAACTTTCACAGAAGCGCCCAAACCTATCGCTGCTCTAGAAGCAAATTCACCAACTGTTCCGGCGCCTAAAATCACAACTTCTGTAGAAGCAACTCCTGGCACTCCACCGAGCATTAAACCTTTTCCTTTATTCACGTTGCTTAAATATTCAGAAGCTATCAAAATAGAAGTATTGCCAGCAATTTCACTCATAGCTCTAACAATTGATATTTCGCCTGCTTCATCTTTTAAATATTCAAACGCAATTGCAGTGATTTTTTTTTCAATCAATGCTTTTAAATAATTTCTATTAATAGCTTTTATTTGTAAAGCAGATATTAAAACTTGATTTTTTTTCATTATTTTGATCTCTTGAATAGTAGGTGGTTCAACTTTTAAAATCAAATCAGAATTTTTATACACTTCTTGAAGCGAACAAATATTAGCTCCGTTAGCAATATATTCGGAATCTTCAAAATTAGAACCTAAACCTGCCCCTTTTTCAATCAAAACATTAATATTACTGTTAATTAAAACTCCTACAGATTCAGGGCTTAAACATATTCTGTTTTCTTGAAAAGATGTTTCTTTTGGTATGCCAATTATAAAATTATTTCTTTTTTCACTAATTAATATTTTCTCCTCTTGAGGTAAAAGTAATTTTGTTTTTCTCATGTTATAATTTTTATTTTTCTGTCATTGCCATTTAATTTTAAATATATTTTCGTAAAATCTAACGGTATAAATTTTTCTATTTTTTCCGGCCATTCCACAAAACAAAAATAACTAGAATAAAAATAATCTAAACATCCTATATTATATATTTCTTCTTGTTTTTCAATTCTGTAAAAATCAAAATGAAAAATTTTCATATTATTTTTTGTAATATACTCATTTACAAAAGTAAAAGTAGGACTGACTACTTCATCTATAACATTTAATTGTTGACAAAAATTTTTTACTAATGTAGTTTTACCTGTACCTATACCGCCATAAATAGCAAATTTTTTTGAATTATTAAGATTTAAAATGTCAAAAGAAACTTTATTAATATTACCCAGTAAATAATCTTGCCACATATCTATTTTGGTTCTAAAATAACATAAGGCACTAATACTTCTTGCAGCGAAATACCTCCATGTTGAAAAGTGTTTTTATATAAATTTACATAATAATTATAATTACTAGGATAAACAAAAAAATTATCACTATGAGTGAAATGATACTTAGTAGATAGATTATATTTTGGTAATTTTATTTTTTCAGGATCATCAATCAAAAAAACATCACTATTTTTCACATTAATATTTTTACCATACTTAAATCTTAAATTTGTATTAGTTTCTTTATCTGCAAGTATTTTTATAGGATTATTTACCCCTATAGTGCCATGATCTGTAGTTAAAAATATTTTTCTTTTTTTATCTGATATATATTTTAAAATATCTGATAAATATGAATTTTTATACCATGACTCTGTCAAAGATCTATAAGCAGAATCTGTTACAGTTAATTCTTTAATAAAAGAAATCTCTGATTTAGCATGAGATAAAATATCTATAAAATTAAAAACTAAAACATTAAGTTGCTTATTTAATAGATTTGGCAACATCCCATAAATTTTTTTACCAAAATCATAATTTGTAATTTTATAGTAATTAAAATCTATATCTTCAGATAATTGACTTTGCAATAATTCATATTCGAATTTATTTTTACTCTTCTTGTCGTCAGGAGACCAAAATTGAGGAAATCTTTCTGATATTTCTAATGGCATAATTCCTGCAAAAAAAGAATTTCTGGAAAATTCTGTAGAAGTAGGTAATATACTATAATATAAATTTTCTTTTATATTAAAATGTTCAATAATATATTTTTCAAGCAACTTCCATTGATCATACCTTAAATTATCAATAACTATAACAAATAGATCGTCTTTATTTTCTATTAACGGCATAACTTCTTTTTTAAAAAGATTATGTGACATTATTGGAACATCTATTTTGCTGTCTGAAAACCAATAATGATAATTTTCTTTTATGTATTTAAAAAACATATGATTTGCTTTCTTATACTGATCATACAAAGTTGTTGTTAATTCAATATTATTAGTTTCTATTAATTCTAATTCCCAAAAAACGATTTTTTTATATAAGTCAATCCATTCTTTATAATTTAAATTTTGATTTATTAAAGAAGATATCTCTCTAAATCCCTCATTATACCTTACAACAGTCTTTGAGCTAATTAAATCACTAAGATTTAGATTTTTTTTAATGGAAAGTAATATTTGATTTGGATTTACTGGTTTAATTAAATAATCAGAAATTTTTGAACCTATTGCTTCTTCCATGATCTGTTCCTCTTCATTCTTAGTTATCATGACAACAGGCAATTGAGATTTTAATTCTTTTATTTTAACAAGAGTTTCTAGTCCTGTTAATCCTGTCATATTTTCATCTAAAAAAACAAGATCATAATTATTGTCGATGATCATTTCTAAAGCGCTTAATCCATCTAAAGCTGTATCAACTAAATATCCTTTTGCTTTAAGAAAAAAAATATGAGATTGTAAAAGATCTATTTCGTCATCTATCCAAAGAATCTTTATTTTTTTATTTAACTTCATTTTAAATATATTTATTAGAAATATAAAATAAAGTTATCCTTTTGAAAACAAAAAATCTAAAAAATAATAAAATTCTTAATGACCCAATATACGGCTTTATAGATATACCAGATAATGAAATTCTTAAAATTATAAATCACCCGTATTTTCAAAGACTAAGAAGAATATCACAATTAGGACTAGCATATCTTGTTTTTCCAGGAGCATATCACACAAGATTCAATCACGCGATAGGATGTATGCATTTGATGAAAAAAACAATAGATCTTTTAAAAAGTAAAAATATTCAAATAACTCATGAAGAAGAAAAAGCTAGCATGATTGGAAT
>CEVQ01081498.1_pt1 | contig 16425 bp, 12 predicted proteins | sample 356551 | NCBI WGS metagenome assembly CEVQ01 (sample SAMEA2623756, study PRJEB7988) | marine metagenome | biome: marine biome (ENVO:00000447); feature: mesopelagic zone (ENVO:00000213); material: "saline water (ENVO:00002010), including plankton (ENVO:xxxxxxxx)" | depth 250 m | reverse complement strand
TTGAGCTACAACCTCGCCCGCGAGTGTCCGACGATCTGCGGCTGCTTCGATACGCATGCCAGCGGCAGGGATCTCACCGTGGATGAAAAATACTCCAAGATGAGAAAGGAGATCGTTCTCGACTGCTGCCTGGTTGTCGCGGCGTTCTATATTCTCTGTGGAACCCTGGGCTGCTGCGGCACCCGGTCCGGCGTTGAGGGGGGAGCGGATGGCGATACAGCCGGCGGCGACGAATCTACCGGCAAGGCCGAGGCGAGCTCCGACTGAACCCCCGTCGCGTTTATCCGGTGTTACTCCGGTGGGTTCAGCCCCGCCAGGTCGTCGGTGACGAACAGCCCATCTTTACGGATCAGCTCGCCGTCGAACCAGATCTCCCCGCCGCCGTACTCCGGGCGCTGGATCGTGACGAGATCCCAGTGCACCTCTGAGCGGTTGGTGTTGTCGGCATCGTCGTAGGCGTTGCCGGGGGTGAAGTGGAATGAGCCGGCGATCTTCTCATCGAAGAGGATGTCCATCATCGGCTCGAGCACCTTGGGGTTGAAGCCGATGGCGAACTCGCCGATGTAACGCGCGCCCTCATCGCTGTCGAGGATCGAGTCGATCTTCTCGGTATGGTTGGCCGTGGCCTTGACGATCTTGCCCTTGCTGAATTCGAGGACGATATTGTCAAAGACGGTTCCCTGGTAGAGGCTCGGGGTGTTGACGCTGAGGGTTCCCTCGACGGAGTCCTTCACCGGGGCGGTGAAGACCTCCCCATCGGGAATGTTGTACTCCCCGGCGCAGCCGACGGCGGGTATGTCCTTGACCGAGAATTTCAGGTCCGTTCCCGGCCCACTGATGTGGACATCCCCGGCGTTCTTCATTCTCTCCTCAAGCGGCTTCATCCGCTCGGCCATGGCCGCGTAATCGACGGTGCAGACGTCAAAGTAGAAGTCCTCGAAGCTCTCCGTGCTCATGTGAGCCTGCTGCGCCATCCCGGCCGAGGGCCATCTCAGGACGACCCACTTCGTGCTCGGCACCCTCACCTCGAGGTGGACCGGCTTGAGGATGTGCTTCTGGTAGAGCTTCATCTTTTCCTGCGGCACATCGGCCATCTCGGTGGAGTTGTGGGTGCCGCGCAGGCCGATGTAGCATTGGGCCTCCTCCATCATCTGGCGCTCGTGTTTCCCGATATAGGCGAGCTGGTCCTCCTCGGCGTTCATGTAGAGTTCTCTGAGAACCCGGTTCTGGCGCGTGTGGCACAGGGCGTGGCCGCCGGCCTCGTGGATCCGTCGAAGCAGCACGGCGGTGAACTCCTCGGGGATATCAAAGGTCTCGACGATGACCTTCTCGCCTTCCTGGACCTTGCACGAATGGCCGACGATCACATCGGCGAGCTGTTGGTACCTGGGGTCTTTCATGGTTGAGCTCCTTTCAGTTTTCTTTTTCCAGTTCCGGGGGCAGGCCGATGAGGTCGCTCTTGTGAGCCTCGCCCGGGATTTCCTGTACGTAGCGGGGGACGGCATACCCCGGCAGCCTGCGGCGAAGCGCCGCGATGAGTTCCAGGCCCCTCTCTACGGGAATCTGGAAATGCAACGATCCCGTCACGGGATCGAGCTGGTGGAGATAGTAGGGCATCGCCGCGAGGTTGACCAGCCGTTCCGACAGCTCTGTCAATACGTCTGCGTTATCGTTGACGCCTTTCAGCAGCACGGCCTGGTTGAGGACGGGGATCCCCGCGTTGATAAACCTGCGCAGGGCCTCGCCGGTGGCGGTGTCGAGTTCGGCGGGATGGTTGGAATGGACCACCACCACGGGAGTGAGCCGGGAGGTTCGCAGGGTGCTGAGCAGCCCATCGGTGACCCGTGATGGGATGACGATGGGCAACCGGCTGTGAATGCGCAGGCGCTGCAGATGGGGGATCCTGTCGAGGCGTTCGACCAGCCGTTCGAGGGCGCTGTCGGTCAGGACCAGCGGGTCGCCACCGCTGAGTATGATCTCGCGAATGGATTCATCGGACTCGAGCGCCCTGAAGGCCGGCTCCCAGGCTTCCATGCCGGCAGGTGTCTGCTCATAGGGGTAGTTGCGTCGAAAGCAATATCGGCAGTTGACGGCGCAGGTGCCTGCGGCGACCAGGAGGGCCCTGCCGTGGTATTTTTTCAGGAGACCGGGCGCGTTGAGGAAATTCTGTTCAGCAAGAGGGTCCTGCCTGCTGCCGGGCGCGTCTTCGTGTTCAAGACCCAGGGGCAGCACCTGGCGAAGGAGGGGATCTCCAGGGTCGCCCGGCCGCATTCGCGCGATAAATTCCCTTGGGACAACCAGGGGGAAAAGTTCTGCGGCCCTTTGCGTTTCAGTGAGCAGGCCTTTATCGAGTTGCAGGAGATCGAGGAGCGTCGCCGGGTCGCGAACAGCCCGGGCCAGCGATTCTTTCCAGGATGGGGCTGTGGCCTCCACGTCGCTCTCAAATGTGGCCCTTTGGCGGCGGTTTGTGATATTCTCCATGCTCGTTCCGGGGGAAAGTTCCTTCGTTCGAGGTACGTTCGAGGTACAGGTATCTTTGCGGAGCTAAAGGTACTTACGAATTTTGCAGAGCACAACAGGCGATTTCGAGCATGGCGACAACATACGGAACCAGTGATTTTCGCAAGGGTCTGCGGGTCGAGTTTGACGGTGACCCCTACCTCGTGGTTGAGTGCGAATTCAGAAAGCCCGGCAAGGGTTCGGCGATCTATACGCTGAAGGTCAAGAACCTCCTCAACGGCAGGGTGCTCGAGAAGACCTTCCGCAGCGGTGACTCTATCTCAGGAGCTGATTGTCATGACCAGAAGATGCAGTACATCTTCAACGATACGAAGGACTGGCACTTCATGGATCCTGAGAACTACGAGCAGTACGCCGTCAGTAAGGAGCAGCTCGGAGATCTGTGGAAATACCTGGTCGAAGAGATGATGTGCGAGGTGACCTTCTACAATGGCAACCCGATCACCGTGACTCCGCCAAACCATGTCGAGCTCGAGGTCGAGTATTGCGAGCCGGGCGCCAAGGGCAATACGGCGACGAATGTCACCAAGCCGGCCAAGGTCCAGACCGGCGCCGAGATCCAGGTGCCGATCTTCATCAAGATCGGCGATGTGCTCAAGGTCGACACCCGAACGGGCGATTATATTGAGCGAGTCCACAGGTAAGAGCGGTGGAGAGCTTCGAGGCGCCGCGGCCGAGGCGCTCAGGCTCCGGGCCAGGTTGCTGGCGCAGGCGCGGGAATTTTTTTCCCAGCGCGGCATCCTCGAGGTTGAGACGCCGCTGCTTTCCCGCGGTGTGGTGGTCGACCGCCATCTGGATCCGCCGGTGTGCCGCTACGGTCCCGCTGCCGGGGGAGGAGAGAATCTCTACCTGCAGACCTCGCCGGAGGCGGCGATGAAACGACTGCTGGCGGCAGGGATGGGGGCGATCTACCAGGTAGCCCACGCCTTTCGCGAGGGCGAGCGCGGCAGGCTGCACAATCCGGAGTTCACCATCATCGAATGGTACCGGCCGGGGCTGAACCATCATGAGCTCATGGACGAGGTGGGAGCTCTCGTCAACCTTCTTCTGCCGGAGCAGTCGAAGGATGGCACCTGGGAGAAGCTCAGCTATCGTCAGCTCTTCCGCGACCGTCTCGGCATCGATCCCATTGAATGCGGAGCGGGGGAACTGGGCCAGGCTGCGGAGAAGCTTGGAGTGGAGCTCGAAGGTGAGTTTGACTGGAAAGACCGGGATGCCTGGCTCGACCTGCTGCTGTCAACAAGACTGCAGGATGATCTCGGAAGAGAGCGCCCGGTTTTCGTTTACGACTACCCCGCCTCCCAGGCGGCGCTGGCACGGCTCTGTCCGGAGGAGCCTCGGCTGGCGGAGCGTTTCGAGCTCTACATCGACGGCATCGAGCTTTGCAACGGTTACCATGAGCTGCTTGATGCCGCTGAGCAGCGGACCCGCTTCGAGAAGGCCAACGACCAGCGGCGAAGCGATGGGCGGGAGCCGCTTGCGCCGGATGAGCGCCTGCTGGAGGCGCTTGAGTCCGGGCTTCCGGAGTGCTCCGGGGTGGCCCTGGGCTTTGACCGCCTGGTGATGCTCGCTCTCGGGGCCGATTCTATTGATGAGGTGCTGTCTTTTCCTTTCGAGGATGTCTGAGGGGACGGCTTGCCAGTACAGCCGGAAGCCCTTAGCATGTTGCCCTTGCGCCAGTAGCCCAGGAGCTTTCAGCATGAGTGAAATCAGCATTCGTTCAGCCACGCTTGACGATCTCGGCATCATCATCGATTTCAGCGCTCGGCTCGCCGCTGAGTCCGAGGGGATTGATCTGGACCGGGAGGTTCTCGCTGCCGGTATCGGATCCGCCCTGGAGGATTCCTCTAAGGCGCAGTATTTTCTCGCCGAGACGGCGGGAGAGGGCGCCGCGGCGGAGGTTGCCGGCCAGCTGATGATCACCTACGAGTGGAGCGACTGGCGCAACGGCATGTTCATCTGGATCCAGAGCGTCTACGTCCGGGCGGAAAACCGCCGCAAGGGCGTCTTCAAGGCGCTGTACAACCATGTGATCGAGCTGGCCTCATCGCCTGGTTATTGCGGTGTGCGGCTCTATGTCCACGATGGGAACACATCGGCTCGCGAAACCTACCTGCGTCTTGGAATGGTGGAGCCGGGTTATACCGTTCTCGAGACTCCCGATGAACTCAAGCACGAGGATGAGGCGTGAGGGTCCTCAGGGATCTTTGCGGGCTCTGAGCTCGCCGAGGAGTTTCTTTGCCGGCTCGTTGTCGGGGTTCAGCTGGAGAGCCTCTTCGAGATACTCGATCGCTCTCGGGGAATTTCCGAGCTGGAGGTAGAGGAGCCCGAGGTTGTGGAGAACGCTGCCCCTTGTCCGTTCGTCGTCTCCGCAGAGCTCGAGGGCGCGCCTGAGGATGGTTTCAGCTTTCTCCTGGTCGCCGCCGGCGGCGTGCAGTACGCCGTAGAGTTCGACAACGCCGGCGTTAGTAGGCTCCTGGGAGATGACCCTCTGCATGCCGGCGATTCCCCGCTTCGGCTTGCCGAGGCGGAGGCAGATCCGGCCGAGCTGTATGGACAGGTCCCTGGTCATCTCAGGCTTGTCGCGTGAATATTCAAGAGCCTTTTCGAGGTGTCCCGCGACCTCGAGAGGATTGACCTGCAGCTTTGGATTCATGGCGAGACCGGCATGGTAGCCCAGGAGGACGTCCTGGAGGTTTTCGCCTGGTGAGCCGGTCACCAGGCGGCCGATGAGGGTTCCCTGCTCGTCCAGCCAGTCATCGGTTGAGCTTGCGAAAGAGCTGTGGAGCTTGTCGAGATGGGCAATGATTTCCGCCGCTCTCTGCAGCATCGTCGCCTTTTCATCCCTGGAAAAGGAGGCGATCTTGTTTTTGTCAAGGCTGCTGAGTCCCCAGCGATTGAGGTCGTCCAGCAGCTGTTTGTGGAGCACCTTGGCAAGCTCAAGGTGCTGGAAGGCCTCCTGGCGGATTCGCGAGGCCGCCATCTTTTCCTCCCCCAGGGCGAAGACCCAGCTCTTGTCCGGACTTGAGTAGTCGGCCAGTGTCAGGTTCCTGTAGGCGTCAAATTCGTGGCCATACATTCCTTTTGGACACTCGAATTCGAGGATGGGAGAGCTGTCGGTATTGAGGACTCCCTCTCCCGTCCAATCGTTCATATCCGCGGCATCCATACGGTAGTGCCTGAGCAGGCTCACGGCGTCGACGATTCCCAGCCCGGCGAGGTCCGAGCGAAACCCCGGGTTTTCAAAGAGAGCCTGGAGCCGGGCAGCATCGAGCCGGATAGGGCTCTTGCTGCCGATCAGCAGGCAGTCGTAGCCGAGGTCCCAGAGCTGTGAGTGATCATCAAAGACTGTCGTGAAGGTGCGGACAACGGTCTTCAGATCTTTTTCGCGCAGGTTGATCTTGTGGATCCACTGGCAGATGATCCCGTCATCGGCGAGGCGATCCCTGCAGATCTGAAAGAATTCCGTGGTGAAGAGATTGCCGATCCCGGCGATCCAGGGATTGGAGGGTACCGAGGTGATGACATCGTAGGTCTCGGTGGTGAATTGCAGGTGGTTGCGGCCGTCTCCAATCACGTTGCGAACCTTCGGATGGTTGTCGAGGGCTCCTCGATTGGCTTTTTTAAAATACTTTTTCGCCGCCTCGATAACCTCCTTTGAGATCTCCAGGTTGTCGATCAGCCGTACGGGGTAGGTCGTCAGGGTGCCCAGCGTGACCCCGCCTCCAAGGCCGAGGGTGAGAACGCGCTGTGGGTCCGGGTGCAGGGCCATCGGGAGATGTCCCGCCATCACCTGGTGGGGAAGGTCCTGGGTATAGCTTCCATCAGGTTTGACGGAAGCATCGGCCTTGCCGGAGATTCGCAGGGCTGTTGTCCCCAGCAGGCGATGTTCGACGACGGTTACCTCGGCATGGAGCCCAACCTTATGAGACTTGATCTCATTGGTCCTGATGGTCTGGTCGATCAGCTCCTCGATGGGCAGGACAACATTGTTTCGGCGATCCTTGTAGTAGGCTCCTTTGTAGTAGCTGTAGGCTCCGAGGCTCATGATGGCCGGGTGCCAGTAGTCGCTGCGGCTGTCCCAGGCATGGGGGCGCATGGCCCACAGCGGCATGAGAGACAGCAGGATGAGGGCCATGGCCGCGGCCCGCGGCAGGCTGATTCCCCTGGTCGCGACCCAGGTCAATGCCAGTCCCACGATGAGGTTCAGCGCGGCGCTGATGTAGAGGGTGTGAAAGATCTCGCCGAAGAGCGGGACGAAGAGGAAGCCGGCGGCCAGGGTGCCCAGGATCGAGCCCATCGTATTGGAGAAATAGGCCGAGCCGACCGCGTCTCCAACTTTCTCGAGAGCCAGGGTCCTGATCTTGCTGACCAGCGGGAATACGGTTCCCATCAGCAGCGTGCAGGGAAGTACCAGGCAGGCGACCATCCACAGCTTGATCCAGAGAAAGCTTTCGTAGCTCGGCTCATCCACCTGGTCGAAGAGCCGGGCGCCCCAGAGGGGAAAACGTCCCAGCGCCGGGATCGTGGCGGAAACGAGGAGTCCCTTGACCGCGATGATCAGTCCCAATGTCAGGATCGGTCTCTTGAGACGGTCGACCAGCCAGCTCATGAGCGCTCCGCCAAGCGCGATCCCCAGGATGAACAACGTCACGATGAGGCTGAAGGCGTAGGTGCTGTTGCCGATGGTCGGAATGAGCGCCTTGGTCCAGGAGATCTGTAGCAGCATGTTGGCGAAGCCGGTGACGCCGAAGCAGAAGACGCAGAGACGGACATTGAAAGGGAGGGCTTTTTTTTCAATGGCGCCGCCGTCTTCCCGGATCTTTTCGGCTGGAGGGGCGGGTGTTGTCGAGTCCATTCCTCTCGCCGCGTAGATCACCACGGCTCCAATGACCACGTCGATGGCTACAGCCAGGGCGGTCGTTCCCCAGAGCCCGAGAGTCGCGATAGCGAAGAAGCCTGTGAGGGCCGTGCCGAAAAAAGCTCCGAGGGTATTGACCGTGTACAGTCCACCGATGTTCATTCCCACCTTGCTCATGCGCGTGGTGAGGAACTTTGACAGCACCGGGAGGGTGGCTCCCATGCAGGTCGTCGGTCCCAGGAGGACAATGACGCAGAATAGCAGCCTGCAGAGCAGGAGCGGCAGAGCCTCGGGGTTTCCTTCCCAGGGTTGGTAGAGGCTGGCGAAGAGAGGCTCAGCCAGGATGATCAGCAGCGGCACCAGGAGACAGAGGAGCCCGATGGCAAGCACCAGGATTCCGTAGAGGCGCAGGGGATTTTTCGAGCGGTCCGCGGCACGGCCTCCGAGATGGCTTCCCAGCGCGAGACCTCCCATGAAGACAGCGACGACCGCTGTGATGGAGAAGTGCGTATTGCCGATCACCCCGCCCAGCATTCGCGCCCACAGGACCTGGTAGAGCAGACCGGTGGCGCCGGAGAGAAAGAAACAGCTTAAGGCCAGTGCTCGTAGTGGCATTCCCATTAGCCCAGAGGTTACCGTCGTTCAGTTCATCGCGGGACAGCGACAGTTTACGGTTTTTCTGCGCTGGCGAGAAGGAGGAGCCTGTTGAGCCGGTGTTTTTACTCGACCACGGCGCCTTCGGAGGCGGAGCCTACGTGGCGGCCGTATTTTCCGAGTACTCCGCCGCTATAGCGTTCCTTTGGTTTTTTCCACTTCGCCAGCCGCCTCTTGAGCTCCGCCTTCGAGACCACCAGGTCGAGCAGCCGTTTCTTCGCATCGATCAGGATCGTATCGCCATTTTTGACCAATCCGAGGGGTCCCCCCTCGTAGGCCTCCGGCGCCACGTGTCCGATCATGAAGCCATGGGTCGCTCCTGAAAACCGCCCATCGGTGATCAGCGCCACATCACTGCCGAGCCCGGCACCCTGGATCGCCCCGGTCACATGCAGCATCTCGCGCATTCCCGGGCCGCCCCTGGGGCCCTCGTAGCGGATGATGATGACATCGTTCGGCTTGATCCGGCCTTTCTTGACTGCCGTGAAGGCATCCTCTTCACGGTTGAAGACCTTGGCAGGACCCTTGTGGGTGGATTTTTCCTGTCCCGAAAGCTTGATCACGCAGCCATCGGGCGCCAGCGAACCTCTCAGGATCGCGATTCCCCCGGTCTTCTTCAGCGGCTTTCGCGCGCTCACGATGACCTGCTGACCTTTTTTCGCCTTCGCCCTGCGGGCCTCGGCTCCCAGGGTCCGGCCGCTGACGGTGAGCTGGTCTCCGTGGATTTTTCCTGCCTTGAGCAATTCCTTAGCTACCAGGGCCATTCCGCCGGCCTCGAACATCTCCGGACCGGTGTAGAGACCCCATGGCTTCAGGTTGGCCAGCACCGGTGTCTTGCGGGAGATCCGGTCGAAGTCATCGATCCTGAAGCGGATGCCCGCCTCGCGCGCCACGGCCAGCAGGTGCAATACCGCGTTCGTCGAGCCGCCGGTGGCCATGACGCCGGCGACAGCGTTTTCCATCGCCTTGCGGGTGATGATCCGGCTCGGAGTGATTCCCTTCTTGAGCAGCTTCATCACCAGCTTGCCGGTCTCGATGGCGATCTTCTTCTTGCCGCGGTGCTCCGCGGGAACGTCGTTGAAGCCCATCGGCGAGACTCCGAGCATTTCGAAGGCCGTGGCCATCGTGTTGGCGGTGAACTGGCCGCCGCAGGCGCCGGCTCCGGGGCAGGCGTGGTTCTCGATGGCCTTGAGCTCCGCCTTGCTGATCTTGCCGGCGTTGTAGGCCCCGATTGCCTCGAAGGTGTCCTGGATGGTGAGGCGCTTCCCCTTGTACTCACCGTAATTGATCGAGCCTCCGTAGAGCATGACGCTCGGGATATCGAGCCGCGCCATCGCCATGACCATGGCGGGAATTGTCTTGTCGCAGCCGGAGATCGTTACCAGGGCGTCAAACATATGAGAGCGGGCCACCAGCTCAACGGAATCGGCGACCAGGTCGCGGCTCACCAGGGAGCCCTTCATTCCCTCGGTCCCCATGGTGATTCCATCGGTAACCGAGACGGTGTTGACCTCGATCGGGGTGCCGCCTGCCGACCGGATGCCGGCCATGACCTGGGTGGCGACCTCGCGGTGGTTGAAGTTGCAGGGCATGGTTCCGATCCAGCAATGCGCGACCCCGATCTGCGGCTTCGCCAGGTCGCGGTCGCTGAATCCGATCGCTTTCATCATCGACCGGGCACCGGCCCGGTCCACGCCGTCCAGTATCACTCTGCTCTTGTGGCGGGTATCAAAGCTCATTGCTTGTCCTGGCTCCGGATTAACAGGTGGTGGAAAAGAGCCATTGAAAAGCGATTCTGGAAAAAATCAAGACGCCTCGTTGGCGCGATCCCTCTTTCAGGCTGGATTTTGTCGTCAGCTTCGCTTATTCCAAAACAGCCGGGCGGGGTCTCTATAGTCCCTGTTGAGGCCCAGGAGGGTTTCTTCGGCCGGTTTACAGGCTTTTATCGGTTCTCCCGCCCGGTGGCGGGAGGCAGGTTGTTGAGACCGAGGAGCTGCCCCCCGGTTTCTTCGTGATGCGGAATACGACAATGCGAATCCTCTTCATCAACGAGCGGGTCGATTACTCTAACGCGACCTCCTATTCACTCGACCTGGCCACCGCTCTTGCAGAGAGAGGCCACGAGGTGCAGGTCTGTACCGGTGGAGGCGAGCTGCTCGAACAGTTCCGCGAGCGCTCTATCGAGACCTACGAGGTCAGCTTCAACATGCTCTCCATGTATAAGCTCATGGGCTACCTTCGTAAGTTTGATCCTGACCTGGTTCATGTACAGAGCTTCAGGAGCTATGAATTCGGCAGAAAGATGACCTCTCGACTGGAGAAGCCCGTGGTCCTGACCGTTCATACCCGCCCCGATCCAGGTGTTCGCGAGCTGAGAGATCGGCACCTTTGCGGGACGATCGCGGCCAACGAGGTTATTCGTGAGGGGCTGGTCAATGAGCTGAATATGGACAAGAAGCTGGTGCGGGTGATCAACAGGGGCATCGACCTGGCCGCTTTCCGGCCGGGGATCCGAGACTATTGGAGCCCCGAAGATGAGCGGCTCCCCGTGGTCGCCTGCGTCGGGCAGCTCAGCGAGGAGAAGGGGCAGCACCTGCTGATCCAGGCGGCGAAGCTTGTCCTCGACCAGGGGATCGAGGCTCACTTCGCGATTGTCGGTGATGGGGAGACGGCTGCTTCGCTTCATGATCTCGTGAAGGAGCTCGGGCTGGAGCTCAACGTTACCTTCTCGCCGCATATTGCCGGGCGGCAGGCTCTCTACGGACTCTTCGACATCATGGCCATGCCGGTCCTGAGAGGGGGTGTCGGGGTTGGAGCTATCGAGGCCATGGCCATGGGCCGGCCGCTGATCACCACCGGCCTGGGCGAGATGCTCGATCTTGTGCAGGATGGAGAGACAGGCCTGCTGGTGCCCGAGGGAGATGTCGAGGCGCTTGCCGCGAGGATCCTCGAGCTCATCAGGAATCCCGCTGAGATCTCGCGGCTGGGAGAGAGCGGGCGGAAGTGGGTTGAGAGGGATTTCATTCTCGAGCCTATGGTCGATGATACGCTCGAGTTCTATGGCGAATGCCTGGACCGGATTGAAGAGGAGAGCGCTATCGAGGCCTGAGCGATTCCGGCCCTCTCCTTCATTTGACAATCTGTCCGTCCGCTGATAATTTTAGTCTTTCGAGGGATGTCCCTTCGCGGTCTCTGGTCTCTCGCCAGCTCTGGGGTCAGCCCGGTTTCAGAGTTCTGTTGTTTCTTCCCTTCGCCGTTTTCCATTCACGATTGCCAGGGATGTTTTAGTGTCCGCATCTGAAAGGACAGTCGCGGTCGTTATTCCAGCCCGCCTGGGTTCGAGGCGATTCCCCCGAAAGATCCTGGCTCGCGAGACAGGCAAGTACCTCATTCAGCATGTCTGGGAGCGCGTGGTTGATTGTCCAGGTGTCAGCAGGGTGGTGATCGCGACCGATAGTGAAGAGATTGTCGAGGCCTGCACGAGCTTTGGGGCCGAGGCGCAGATGACCTCCGCAGGGCACCGCTCCGGAACAGATCGGGTCGCCGAGCTCGCGGAAAATCTGGACGAGGACATCATCGTCAACGTCCAGGGAGATGAACCTTACATCTCACATACAGACATTCTTGCCCTTCTCGAGCTCTTTGATGGCTCCGCTGCGGGTGATGGCCAGGGTGTCGGGACGGTCATGGCGACCCTGGCAGCCGAACGTAGAGATTCCGAGGGTTTCCACGATCCCAATGTGGTCAAGGCTGTTGTAAGCATCGATGGAAGAGCCCTTTACTTCAGTCGCGCGCCGGTTCCCCTGGCTCCCGCTGAAGAAGGCGAGGGGCCGGTCGACTGGCTGCAGCATATCGGGATCTATGCCTATACCCGGGAGTTTCTTCTTCGCTTCGCGGGACTTGAACCGACGGCGCTCGAGCGGCGCGAAAAGCTCGAGCAGCTGCGTGCGCTTGAGAATGGCTACACCATCAGAATTGGAAAAGCGCAGGGAGAGCATGTGGGAATTGATACCGAAGAAGAGTACACTCGTTTTGTCGAAGAGGAGAAGCGGAGGAAAGAAGACGGCCCGATCTCGGAAGGGTCGTGATGCGAGCGATTGGTTGGTGGTGTCAGAAGAAGTTTTGAGGTCCGGTATGGTTTTAAGTTGCCGCCGGCAAGAGTGATTTAATGACCAAGTATATATTTGTTACTGGAGGGGTGGTTTCCTCGCTGGGCAAGGGGCTTACCTCCGCTGCCATCGGTCTCCTTCTGGAGAGTCATGGCTTCAAGGTCGCTCTCCAGAAGCTGGATCCCTATCTCAATGTCGACCCCGGAACGATGAGTCCGTATCAGCATGGTGAGGTCTACGTTACAGATGATGGGACCGAGACCGACCTGGACCTCGGTCACTATGAGCGTTTTACCAGGGCCAAGCTGACCAGGGACTCCAACTACACCACGGGCAAGATCTACAACGAGGTGATCTCCAAGGAGCGGCGCGGAGACTATCTCGGATCTACGGTGCAGGTGATTCCCCATATCACCGATGAGATCAAGAGATGTATTGAGAACATGGATGATGGCGAGGCAGATGTCATCATCAGCGAGCTTGGCGGAACGGTCGGTGATATCGAGGGGCAGCCATTCCTCGAGGCGATCCGGCAGTTCGGGCTTGAGAAGGGACGTGAGAACGTCATGTTCATCCACCTCACGCTGCTGCCCTACCTCAGTGCCTCGGGAGAGGTCAAGACCAAGCCGACCCAGCATTCGGTGGGCAAGCTTCGAGAGATCGGTATTCTTCCCGACATCCTGGTCTGCAGGACCGAGAAGGAGATGGAGGAGGAGCATCGCCGGAAGATTGCCCTGTTCTGTAACGTGCCGGTAGACGCGGTGATCGAGGAGCGCGATGTGGACCACTCGATCTACGAGGTTCCGATGGTTCTCAGGGAGCAGAAGCTCGACAGCCAGATTCTCAGCCACCTGCAACTTCCGGAGGGCTCTGGAGACCTGACCGAGTGGAAAGAGATGGTCGATACCGTCTGTAGCCTGACCAGGACGACCGAGGTGACTGTTGTCGGGAAGTACATCGAATTAACCGACGCCTACAAGTCCATCTACGAGGCGCTGACCCACGCCGGGATCGCACACAATGTCGACGTCAAGTTCCGCAAGGTAAGCTCCGAGGCGGTTGAGAAGGAAGGGGTCGAGGCTCTGCTGGAGGGCTCGCAGGCGATTCTCGTGCCGGGAGGCTTCGGCGACAGGGGCATCGAGGGCAAGATCAGCGCGATCCGTTACGCCCGGGAAAACTCCATTCCCTTCCTCGGGATCTGCCTCGGGATGCAGTGCGCCTGCATAGAGTTCGGCCGCAATGTCATGGGGCTCGAGGGTGCCCATTCGAGTGAATTCGACAAAAATTCGCCACACCCGGTCATCGACCTGATGGAGGATCAGAACGATGTTACCGAAAAGGGCGGCACCATGCGGCTGGGAGCCTATCCCTGTGATCTGGCCGATGGAACGATTGCCAGGAAGGCCTACGGAGCGGACCTGGTCCATGAGCGGCACCGTCACAGGTACGAGTTCAACAATTCCTATCGCCAGCAGTTTGAAGATGCGGGCGGGGTTTTCTCGGGCCTGTCTCCCGATGGGAACCTGGTCGAGATATTTGAATTGCCCGGCCATCCGTGGTTCGTTTCCTGCCAATTCCATCCGGAGTTCCAGTCGCGGCCGGTTTCGGCCCACCCGCTCTTTAGAGATTTTGTAAGGGCGAGCCTGGTCTGTTCGGGAGCCCTGGAGAATGACAACTCGGCAGAGAAACTGAAGACCGATTGAGGCTAAAATGACTGACGAAGAAAAAAATGAAGATCCCAAGATCTTTGTAGATGAGGACTGGAAGCAGAAGGCCGAGGCTGAAAAGAAGGCTATCGAAGAGGAGATCGCCAGCCAGGCAGAGGAATCCGCCGAGGCTCCCGCTGAGGGCGCTCCCGCTGAGGGTGAGTACGACCTGCCGCCCGCGTCTTTTCCCAGCCTGCTGCAGGAGTTCTCGACCCGCGCGCTCGTTTCCCTGGGAATGATTCAGAACCCGTTTTCCGGTGAGGCCCAGGTCGACCTGAAGGCGGCCGCCTACTCGATTGATATGCTGGCGATCCTGCAGGAAAAGACCGAGGGTAATCTCGAAGAGAACGAGAGCGCCTACCTTGGCCAGCTCATAGCCCAGCTCCGCGAAGCCTTCCTCAAGGTGTCCGCGGCGGAGGGGGGCGCCGCTCCCGCAGGCGAGAGTCCCGCGGAGCCCGCGCCGGAGGAGGAAGCGGCTGCTCCCGCTGAAGAAACCGACCCTGAAAAAGGCGACGCCTGAGCTTCCGCTCAGGTGGGAATCTGGTCGAAGAGCGTGAGCCCCAGCGCTCCAAACAGCATGATCGGGAACCAGGCCGCCAGGGTTGGCGAGAAGTAGTTGCCGTCGATAGCGATGCTGGCGCAGACCGAGGTCACGAGGTAGAAGGCGGCGCCGATGAGAAAGCTCGCCACCAGCCCCAGGAAGATGCTCCGGTTCTCGAGCTTCAGGACGAAGGGCAGTCCGAGGAAGAGCAGGAGGATGTGGGCGAGGGGAAAGGCGAAGTGGTGGTGCAGCTTGACGGCCAGGTGACGGTGGTAGTCCTGTCGCTTGAACTGTGACTGGAGCTGTTTCCAGGAGAGGTAGGAGATCTCCCTGTTGCTGGCCTCGAGGTCGATCGGGCGCAGCGTTGTATCAAGCTTCATCCTGGAGAAGATTTTTTTCAGCCGCTCGAACTTCTTGCCGCCTTCGTTCAGCACCAGCTCTCCCTCTATGTTCCAGTTCTGAATCGACCCATCGTAGAGAGTCCAGTACCCCTCCTCTGATCCGGGCGGGCCGGTCTGGACCCATTCCATCTGGTTGGCGTCGATCTGCCGCTTGGCCTTCGCATTGGCATGGCGCTCGAGGATCTTGACCATCCGGCCGACCTGGGAGGTGGTTGAGTATTGCCCGACCTCTATCTTCAGCCCGTGCTTGCTGTCGTAATAGGCCTCCGGCTCAAGGAGCTTCGATCTCGAGATAGCCAGGGCGGTTCGGATCGAGTCCCGGTGGTTCGGCAGGACGATCTCCTGGAGGTAGAAGGTGAGTCCAATCAGGAGGAAGGAGATCACGAAAACCGGGAGGAGGAGGCGGTAGACGCTCATGCCATTGGTTTTCAGCGCCTGGATCTCGTTGTTGCGGTTGAGCAGCGTTACGGTGAAGAGACCTGCCGCGGATGTGAGGATCGGCCCCATGAAGTTGGTAAATACCGTGGGAATCATCGCCAGGTTGTAGTTCAGCAGGGTGGCGAAGATGTTGCCTTCCTCTCGCATGAAGCGGTCGAACTTGAAGCTGAATTCGATGGCGACGAAGAAGCCGGCGAAGATGATGAAGCAGGCGATATAGGCTGAGAGAAAGAGCCGTGTGACGTAGAGATCGATGGTCTTGATTCTCATCCTTCCAAGACCTGCCATGCGTGGTTTGTTCTGTTCGTTCATTTACGGACAACCTTCTGGAGAAACACGGCCGTGACCAGGATCAAGGCGGCGTTCGGTATTGCCAGGGCGAGGATCGGCTGTATGTCAGTGCTCCTGGCCAGGTAGGTCCCGATCATGAGGAGCGGATAAAAGGTCACCAGCACGATAATCGTGCTCATGAAGAAAGGGACCAGCCGGCTGGTGAAGCTTGCCATGAAGCAGAGGGCCGCTCCCAGCAGCGGGAAGGTCACCCCGGAGAGCGAGAAGGCGTTCCTCCTGTGGCGCTCTCCGAGGGCGAGCCTGAGCTCTCTCCGGATACCCGGCTTGCCGGGGCCGATGGCAATTCGTTTTTCTATCTCATCGATCCGGCTGTTGAGCTCCGGGTTCTGCAGATCCTTCAGCTTTCTCTGCCTGCTCTGGAAGGAGAGGGGGATGGTGATGCTCTCCGAGATCGAAAATTTCTGGATAAAGCTGTCCTTGCCGGACTTCGTGCCGCTGATGTGTTCGGGTATCAGGATTTCGACTCCCCTGAGGTGGAGGTTTACGCCGCGCCGGTCCGGGGTGATCTCGATACGGCCCTGTACCGCGAGCAGCGTGACGGTCTCCGGGAGCTGCTGGGGGAGCTGGTTGCGCACCTGCGGAACGAAGGTCGATTGGAGGTCGCGATGCATATCAATCTGCACCCGATTGAGATCGGTTCCGTTGTATTGTCCGACGAAGAGGCTTCCACTTCCTTCCGGAAGAAGGATCGTCCGGTTCACTCCAGAGCCGAGGCTCTCGAGCTGGCGGATGATGTACTGCTGCAGGTTGTTCTTCTCGAAATGGATCTCGGGGATGATCCAGCCGTTGAGATAATGGCCGAGGCCTCCACAGGCCATGGCGAGTACCAGGACCGGTCCGAACA
>CEVQ01129764.1_pt1 | contig 16429 bp, 11 predicted proteins | sample 356551 | NCBI WGS metagenome assembly CEVQ01 (sample SAMEA2623756, study PRJEB7988) | marine metagenome | biome: marine biome (ENVO:00000447); feature: mesopelagic zone (ENVO:00000213); material: "saline water (ENVO:00002010), including plankton (ENVO:xxxxxxxx)" | depth 250 m | reverse complement strand
GATATTAACAATACCAAATATAACAAAACAAAAATATTTTACATGCTACAAATCCTAACAAATCTTTCTAAATATGAATCAGAACTGAATGAATCTCTGGATCTTTTAGATCAGGTTGATAATCAAATCAAAGAATCTCAATTTCCTTCGATTTATATGTTTTCAAACACCGTTAATAAGGGTGCTGAAACTTTAGATCTAGTAAAAAAAATATCGTTAACAATACCTCCAGTTTTTCATCAAAAAGAAACGATTACTATCTTGATACTTGGACTTTCTGCTGATGAACTGCGTGCTTCAGGAGGATTTGTTTCTTCCGCTTGGTTAGTTACTTTGAGTAAAGATAAGTACAATATACGGTACCACGACATTGTACTTATTGATGACTGGGATCTTTTGGATTTCTATCCAAAACCTCCTCTAGCACTTCAAGAACATATGAACGCAAAAATCTGGTTAATGCGAGACGTAACATGGGAACCTGATTTTCCTACAACTGCTCAAACAGCATCTGACTTATATAGAATAGGTCAAGGCATTAGCCCCGATATCATTGTTACTATTAATCAATGGGCTATGTTAAATATAATCGAATCTATTTCAGAAATATATGGTCCTACAAAAGAAGATATTATTACTTCAAGAAATTTCATCGATAAAATAGAAATAGGAACCGATAATTATGGCAGAGCATATGTAGACCTAATACTACAAGGATTTATTGAAAAAATCCTATCTACAAATTCAATTAATGACTTATTAAATATTGGATCATCTATAAACAAGTCATTAGAACAAAAGGATATACAAATATTTTTCAAAAACCCTATTGCCCAAGTTAAAGCAACTCAATTTAAATGGACAGGTGAAATATCAGACACTCCACATGATTATCTTTACATTGTTGATTCTAATGTGGGTTGGAGCAAAGTTGACCGCAATATCCAAAGATCAATTAACTACCAAATAGATCTAAGGGATATAGAGAACATAAAATCCTTCGTTACACTAAAATACATCAATCACAGTGGAGTTGGAGCTTCTCCATGTAATCCCCAATGGATTCTTAAAGGAGAAGGGAATTACAACTCTCAAAAAAATTCTTGCTACTGGAATTACTGGAGACTATACACTCCACAAAATTCAAAACACATATTTTCTACTCCAACAGAATTATCAGATCAAAGTGTGTCTGTGAAAACTGGGTCTGGTCTCCCAGGAAAAGACACATTCAAAAAACAATCTAACTATGGAAAAACAGAATTTTCCGGATTACTTTCTACTGAAGCTAGTGACATAACTGAGATGACGGTTATCTATCAATTACCTACATCAATACTACAAAAAATTGATGGAACCCTAAAATATAATTTAATGATCCAAAAACAACCAGGAGTACCTAATCGAGAAGTCAATCTAGAAATTATAATTCCTGATCAATATACAATTTTAAAATCATCAACAATCCCCACTAAAATATCAACAAATTCAGTCTCTTTCAAAGAAATTCTCACAAAAGACTGGTGGTTAGAGCTAAGTTTAGCTCCTCAATAATTCCAATCATTATATAATATAGATATGAAATACCTTTTAAAGCTAATGAACTACAAAGTAAATACATCTTTAATATTTCTAATATTGGGAATTCTATTTTTTACTAGCTGTTCTCAACCTGAACCGATAATTACGAAAACTATTGAAGATTCTCTTGATTTAACACAATCATTTGTGCCAATCTCTGCTTCTGTATTAGTTACAGGTGAAGAACAACTCTCACGTAATATCGAATCTGTAAGAGTTCTTCCTTCACATATTGTATTAAAGCAAAATGAACAAATTGAATTAACAGCAGAAGCAATTGATGATGAAGGAATTGTGATTGAAGAAGGTGTCAATTTTATCTGGACCTCACTTGATCCACGAGTAGGAATTGTAAATAAAAATGGTATTTTTAAAGCAAGTCACATAGCTGGAACATACCCTATGGGAATTCAAGTAACTGGAATCTCTAATAAATCAAGTGTTAGGCCTGTTGGAACACGAGTAGCAGTAACAATATTGGGATCTGTCAAAGAAAGGACTCTCGAATCACTACTGGTTTATCCCCAAAATCCATCTTTATTATCTAAACAAGTATATAAGTTAAGAGCTATCGCAACAGACCAAAATGGTCTAGTGATACCTGATGCAGATATTATTTGGTCTCTAAATTCTAAAAAGTTAGGTCATATAAATAAAATTGGATACCTAACAGTTGAAGGCGAATCTGGATTTTATAAAGATGCAATAACCATTACAGCAAATTGGAATTCAAAAGCCATCTCTGTTAATGCATCTGTAACAGTTACCGATTTAAATCCTCTTGCAGAATTATTAACAGTACATGCACTTCCTCAACGATTTTTCGTTGATCCCGGTGATAGATTATATATAAGAGCAGTGGCACTAAATGGACTAGGAGAAATAGCCGCTGGAACACAACTACGTTGGGCAATGAATAACACAAGTGCTGGCAACATAGATGGAACAGGTAATTTTATTGCCAGTAAAACTCCTGGAATTTATACACAAGCAATCAAAGTTGAGGCCGTAATATCTGGTGAGGAGGGATTTATTACTGCAACAGACTATGCATCAGTTGTAATTAGAGATTTACCCAGCCCTCGAACTTTAAGTACTATCTATCCTTGGCCACACAAGGTCACAGTTATGCCTAATGGATTAGTCAATTTGTCTATAAGGGCATACGATCAATTTGGAGATCCGATTCCACTCAATAATATCGAATGGTCAATCGAAAATGATGTAATAGGAACTATTACACAAAATAGACTGTTCCGTGCAAGCAATACACCAGGGAAATATCCCAATGCAATTAAAGTAATTGGAAAACAAGAAATGAAATCTGACATTGTTCAAATTTCTGAATATTTAGATGTGACTATAACAGGGAAATTAAATAGACTAGAAATTTATCCCAATACAGCTATATTAAATCCTGGTGATACTGTTCACTTTTCAATCGCTGGATGGGATGAAAATAATGTTGAACTTAGTAATTTAGTAACTAGATGGTCCCCCGTTAATGAAGATATTGGAAAAATAGATGCATATGGTAACTTTACTGCTGGAACATCTCCAGGATTATTTGAAGATATTGTGAAAGCAAAAGTATACCAAATCTCTTCATCTCAATAAAAAATTATCACAGCTATAATCATGAAAATAAAATATATATCAAGGAATACTTTACTTATATTTGCTTTTTTCTCGATCTTCACACTAATACTTGCATGCTCATCTGTCATACCTAAAAATGAAACATCTATTGATCAAGATGCAGAAACACCACAACAACAAAAAATCCAAATAGGTGAAGTTCTAAAGGTAATTGATGCAATTACTATTCAAGTTAAAATAAATGAAAAAAAATTCACCGTAAAGTATTTAGGTCTTGATATTCCAAATAATGTAGATCCTTATCTAAGTAAAAAAGCAACTGACTTAAACAATTACCTTGTAAACGGTCGTACTATCCAATTAGAGAAAGATATAATTGATTCCGATAAATTCGGCAATTTACTCAGATATGTTTATGCAGATGGAGAAATGATTAATCAAAAAATATTAATTAATGGATATGCATCTCTAGCTAATGATCAATATAATTTTTCTAAACGTAGTCTTTTTGAAACATTATATACACAATCTATCCAAGAAAAACGAGGGTTTTGGGCTAATCTATCAAATACTAGTGAATATATGAAACCCAGCAAAGAAGAACAAAAAAAAGTTGATACTCGTCCGGTAGGCACCTTACCTTATCCGATAAAAATTACTGATAAATGTGATTTTTCAAATTCACAAGAACGATTAATAAAAGGTAACATTGACCAAAAAACTAAAGAAAGAACATACTATATCCCTAATAGCATAATGTATAAAACAATTACTATAGAAGAAGACCATAACGATCGCTTGTTCTGTACAGAACAAGAAGCTCAACTACAAGGATGGGTAAAATCTAAACATTAAACTTTTTTAGACCGATTGTTTAGATGACTATCATTAGCCAAACGTTGTTCCAAATGTACCATACGCTCGGGACCTGCAGTATTTATCATAATGTCACCATATGCTCGTTTGGCCAAAAAACCTTCATTTAGACCAATAATAGAACGAAGAGCTTCTAATTCATCATCAGGATATCGAGGTTCAAAAATCATTGTAAACATACGACGATGAGTTCCTCCGCCAAACGAAGCATGCTTAATCCTCCGATCAAAACAAACTAAATCTCCTGGTTTACATTCCAAATTAACTGCCGGGACTTCGTTAGGTTTAATACCCAAAGGTAATGTTTCGTTAGGATCCTCAGTTACAATTGTTTCTTTTAATAAGGTTGCAAAAGTATCTCCCATCTTGTGACTACCAGGAATTACTCTAAGGCAACCAGTATCCTTGGTGACTTCATCCAAATAGAATGCAGTTTTAATTGTTGTCTTAGGACGACTGAAATCGGAATGCCACGGAGTATCACCAACATAGTAATTACCATCACTTGCTACATAATTATAATCATTACCAAGAATTGTAGTTGGAATAGCATCTATCCGCTGATCATCAATTAAACTACAAAGATACTCATTTTGGTCAATAAAGGGTACAATCGTTGATCTAAGAATACCATCATGAACCTTGCCCTGATTACTGCTATTGTGATCTGTCCATATCTGTTCAAAAGATTTCGTAATATGATCAATGTCGTTAGCAAATAATCCAGGAAAATACAGAAATCCAAATACATCAAAAAAATTAACTTGCTGTTCTGTCAATTTCATATATTCCTCATTATTTAATTAGAAATAATATCATACAATGTTAACGATTATACTTATCTTGAATCCGGACAATATCATCTTCTCCTAAATAATCCCCAACTTGAATCTCTATCATTTCTACGGGGAAATCAGTCATATTTTCAATTCTATGAGTAATACCTTGAGGAACAAATGTTGATTCGTTTTTGTTTAATTCAAAGGATTCTTCACCTTTAGTAATTTTCGCAACTCCTCTAACTACGACCCAGTGTTCTGAACGTTTAAAATGTAATTGTAACGATAATGATGAAGATGGATTAATTATCAAACGTTTTACCTGATAACCTTCTCCAGTATCTAGAATTTCATAAGAACCCCATGGCCGATCAACTTTACGGTGAGTTTCAAACTCCACTCGTCCTTCTTCTTTTAAATTTTGAACAATTTCCCGAACATTTTGAACATGGTCACGATTTGTAACTAATACAGCATCTGCAGTTTCAACAATAATTAAATCATCAACACCAACAGATACAACTAAACGCGATTCAGACATAATAAAAGAATTGCTTGTCTCTAATGTTCTTACATCTCCTTTTAAAACATTGTTTTCTAAGTTGGAATCAAAAATAGATGCCAAAGATTTCCAATCCCCTAAATCTGACCAACCGACATCCAAAGGAAATACAACTCCTATTTCGTTATCAGGGAAAATTTTTTCCATTACAGCATTATCTATTGATATCTGTTCAATATCCTGTACGTGTTTAGCTTCTGGTCTATAAAAAAGCCCATCTTTTGTACCATTTTCCATCGCTAAGTGACACCCTGTAAATAATTTCGGTTCATACCTTGAAATGTTTTCTAGCCATACTGATTTCTTCATCATAAAGATACCGCTATTCCACAAATAGTTACCTTCTTCAACAAATCGTTTTGCTATATCAAAAGCAGGTTTTTCAATAAAATTCAAAACTTCTGAAAATTTATCTTTAATAGGATTAATTTCAAGGTAACCATATCCTGTTACAGGACTATCCGGAACAATACCAAAGGTAACAATTTTACCTGCGTTAGCTAATACTAATCCTTCACTAATAATTCGTCTAAATTTATCTGTATCCCGAACTGTATGATCAGATGGAAGAACCAAAACAATAGAATCATCACCAGCTGAATCCATATGCATACAAGCTAATGTCAATGCAGGAGCAGTATTACGTGCAACAGGCTCTACTATAATCGTATTAGAAGACATTCCTACTTCTACTATTTGATTCAAAACCATAAACCTATGCTCCTCATTAGTTACTATGATTGGGTCATAAGAATTTTCAAATTCTACACGCTTTAAAGTCTCCTGAAATAATGAGTTATTGTTATCAGATATTGGATGGAATTGTTTTGGGTTACTAGAACGAGACAGAGGCCATAACCGCGTACCACTACCTCCAGCTAAAATTACAGGCTGAATTTGCATTAGATTAGTCCAAACATTGTTTTATTGGTACATATTCTGCAGTTGGCTGTTTACCTTCTGCCTCAAATTTTGCTAGATACTCTGATTGATCTATAAGCACAATAATTTCACAAAGATGCTTTTCTCCATCCGGATTATCATTAATATAGTCAGCTATAACTTCTTTAGAAGAAGTGTAATCTTTATTAAATGCATGTTGTAAAACCAATAATTGCGTAGTTTCTATTCTTGTTGGTGCACGACTAAGAGCTCTTTGAGTAATTTTGGCTGATTTATCTAAATAAGAACTTTCACCTGGAGCTAAATAAGAACTTTCGCCTCGAGCACTAGCCTTTTGATATAGAGACCCCAAAGACAACAATAATCGCCAATCTTCAGGTTGATTTATCATACCATCTTCAACATATTTATCTGCTGTTTTTAGAATAAATTCAATATCATTGTCATCTATATACTGCCAATACAACAACATTTGATTCAACAGCTCAACTCTCGGATAATTCGCTAAATAAGGAAATTCATCAATAGAATTATCATAAATCTCAACACGTTCATTCCACGTAAGAACAGGATTTTGGGCTGTAAGTAGATTACTAGACGCATTATATGCCTTAATATTAAAGGAATAAATGAAAAAAACTGAACCTATAATCACTATTACTATAAAACAAGTAAATCCCAAAGGATAAGTAATTAATCTTCTGAAAGATGTTAATAAACGAAATGCAGATTTAGATTGTTCGTTCTTTTTTTTCTTCTTGGTTGTCTCATCACTAACTAAATCAACATTACTCAAAACACCACTATCTATACTAATAACAAATGCAACAAGTACCCAAAACAATCCTGCAGTAGAAACAGAATCAAACAAAAATAAATTCTGCACAAAATATGTTACTAAACCTGCTCCTAATCCTAATATTAATATTTGATTTGTTGTATCAGCACGCCAATATTGCCGTAAAAACACATTAGCTAAATATATCCATATAGCTAAATAAAAAATTAACCCGACTAACCCCTTGGTAACTAATTCTTCTAAAACTTTATTATGTGCTTGATCAAATGATGTTGCAGCAACACTAACCATTTGTTTCGTAATATGTTTATCATAAGCAATAGTAAAATTTTCAGGCCCCCATCCAAAAAACGGTTTCTCTTGAAAAGCATCTAATCCTGCACGCAATGCATTAATTCTACCTAAAGAACTTTGATCATCAAATCCAATAGCCGCAACTCGAGCTGCAAGTCTACTATTGTCAACAAGAGTTTTAGTAATCACATTGTCTTTAAAAACTACAAAGAACAATAATACAATTAGAATGAAAGAGCATAATGACCAAAAAGTTAATTTAGACATAAATCGAATCTTTTGATGTTTACTCCAAATCATACTGATAAAAGATACAACTAGTACTGCAACAACAAGAGCAAGTATTGCACCGCGAGTAAGTGAAAAATAAAGATTCATCAGATTAAAGATGATCGTAATAACTAGGAACAAATTCCAAAACGATGAACGTCCACCTTTCCAAAAAGAATAGGAAAATAAAAATCCAAGTATTACACCAAATAACCCAATTGCAACATCTGGTGACTTGAGCAACCATACTATCACTAAAGACCCTAATATCGATGAATACCAATAAACAGATCGCCAACCATAGCCATAATTGTCAAACTTAAAAACAACTTGTCCAACTATAAAACCTATTAGTGGTACTACTCCCATTAAAAATGCATAACCATAAGATAAAACTAAACAAACAACACCAAAAGCAATAAAAAAGATTACATAGTTATACTGACGAATTAAATCAACTAAAGAAATTTCTTGCTTCAATCGATTTTGAATAGTCGTATTTTTATCATCTAACAAGCTTTTATTTCTAAATAAATAAAATCCTAAAACAGAAGAAGCTAAACAAATAGATATAGCAGCATAAGTTCCAACATACGTTGGATTACCAAGTGTAATGTCAACTCTGTCCCCAATTCCTGTAAAAAATGGTAGTAAAGGAATATCTAAATACTGACTGACTCCCAAGGTACCCATTAAAAGACTTATGCCCAATATAAATTTCAGATATTTAATCCAATGCTGTAATCTAGTAAACGTTGATGTGAGTAAAAATACAAAAATCAACCAATGAATTAAATCAAATACTCCTTGCATCCTTTCATAAGTTGACCAAAAACTCCGTTCAAAACTTACACCAAACAAAGCAGCAAAAATACTAGTAAGAAGATAAAACCCTAATAATGAAAAAATTTTAGATGATAATGGGCGTAATGATCCATATCTCAAAAATAAAACAATCCATACTACAAAGGCTAACTCAATACAAATGCGCATCCAAATTGCCTTACCTACGACAAAAGGAAAATATGTTTCAAATAAAAATGGAATAGCACCTACCACTTTATTAAAACTTGAATCCCACGTACTCGTTAAAGGATAAAGCATTACAATTAATGGAAATAAAAAAGCACAATATATAATAAAATGAAGAGACCTGGTTCCCCATAATTTAATTATTTCATTACTCATCTAACTAATTTTACCTGTTCTTAACTTTTTTGATACATTTACTATAATAATTTGTTAAGCCCTAACTCTTGAACTGTATTTTTGATACCATCCTGAAATGAAAATAAAGGTTTCCATTTTAAAATGTTAGTAGCTTTTCGAATATCTAATATTATTTCTGATACTTCTCCTTCACGAGCTGGAGCATATTTTGGATCCAACCTATAATTCAATACATTTGATAATTCTTTGAACACCTGATTTACTGATACACCTTTACCTGTTCCAATATTTAGAATTAGATCTCCTTTATATTCAATCATCTTTACATAAGCAGAGACTACATCTTGAATATATATAAAATCTCTGGATTGGGAACCATCACCATAAATTGTTACTTCTTTTACATCATGCATTAGTTTTAAAAAAATTGAAATAACACCTGAATATCCACCAGGATCCTGACCTGCTCCAAAAACATTTGCTAACCGTAAACTTTTAATATCCATTTTTTCATTTTTTAACATCTTAAGATATGACTCAAGAACCATCTTACTCGTTCCATATGGACTAATTGGATTAAGAGGATGATTTTCATCACATGGTAAATAAACTGGTTCTCCATACAAGGCCCCACCAGTATTAAAATATATAAATTGTTTTACCTTACTTGAGAGAGCAGCCATTACGACATTAATGCCACCTAATATATTGATCTTTGCATCTAAAACTGGATCCTCTGTAGAAATATATACAGATGTTTGTGCAGCACAATGAGTAACAATGTCAGGTTTAAATGAATTAAATAAAGAAGTTAAATCAGCAATACTAATATCCAAATTTTCCAATTTGACATTAGAAGGAATGTTAGACTCTTTACCTGTAGAAAAATTGTCAACTACTAAAACATCCATACCTTCGGAAACTAGATACCTAACAATATTAGAACCTATAAACCCTGCACCACCAGTAACTAAAACCTTCATTTAATTTCCTAAAAAAATATTAGAACTTAGAAAATATTATATCAAGTTACTTTAAATATGTATCGTATTTGATAATTTATAATTAAATTAACGTATGTAATAGAGTAAAAAGAATAAAAAATACAGATTTACTCCAAGCAAAAATATCAGTATCATATCCACATAATATTAAAATAAAGCTAAATATTTTATGTCCCTTAATGAACTCATATACAAATTTGAAAACATAGTTGGTTCTTCATATGTAATACATGCAACTGAAGACTTAATAGCCTATGAATATGATGGATCAATAGATCGATCTTTACCTAATATAGTTGTAATCCCTAAAAACACCAAACAAATCTCTGAAATCTTAAAGATATGTTACACAAATCAAGTACCTGTTATTGCACGAGGTGCCGGAACTGGTTTAAGTGGTGGTGCAATTGCTCAAAATGGTGGTGTCAGCATTGGCTTTAGCAGGATGACTGAAATCATAGAAATAGATCCTGAAAACCACTTAGCCATAGTAGAACCTGGAGTGATAAATAGTGAATTATCTGAAAAAGTTTCTGAATATAATCTCTACTATGCACCAGATCCATCTAGTCAGCAAGTCTGCACCCTTGGGGGCAATATCGCAGAAAACTCGGGAGGCCTTCACTGTCTCAAATATGGTGTTACTACTAATCATATAATTGGAATGGAAATTGCTCTAAGTAATGGCGACTTAGTATGGGTTGGTGACAAAACACGAGAATCACCAGGTTATGATCTTAGAGGAATAGTAATCGGTTCTGAAGGAACATTAGCTCTAGCAACTAAATTAGTAGTTCGTTTACTTAAAAAACCTGAAACAGTAAAAACATTTTTGGCAGCTTTTAAATCAATAAGTGATGCAAGTGAAGTAGTTTCCCAAATTATTAGTTCTGGAATAATACCCAGTGCAATTGAAATGATGGACAAACTTGCTATATCTGCAGTTGAATCTAGTATTAATCCCGGCTACCCACATAATGCTGAAGCAATTCTTTTAGTTGAAATTGATGGATTACAGGAAGCAGTTATAGAAGAATCAAAAGATATTACACAAATTTTCAAACAATATGACTTGTTAGAACTACGTGAAGCCCAAGATGAAGAAGAACGGATCAATCTATGGAAAGGACGTAAAGGAGTTTTAGGAGCATTAGGTCATTTAGCACCAAATTACTATTTAGTAGATGGAACTATCCCACGAACTAAATTAGTAGAAGTCTTAGAAAAAATTAATCAAATCAGCAAAAAAATCAAACTACCTATAGCAAATGTATTACATGCTGGTGATGGTAACCTTCATCCTGCTATTTTATTTAATGAACGAAATACCAGTGAACGGGACAAGGCTCTTGAGGCAGGTGCAGAAATTCTAAAAATATGTGTAGAGGTGGGCGGTGTTTTATCTGGTGAACATGGGATCGGTTTAGAAAAACAAGAATATATGCCCTTAATGTTTAATCAATCTGATTTAAAATCAATGTCAAATTTGATTTATGCGTTTGATTCACCGAACTTCAATCCCAACAAAATTTTCCCTACAGGTAAAAAAAATATTACTGAAATAAATCAGTCTGGGATAATATCACAATCTGGCTCAGAAATATTCATTTAATTTATTCATTATGTCTTTAAATAACTCACAACTTCAAAAATTATTCAGAAAAACTGGAATTACAATTAATAGTAATTCTGGTTCAGGCTACTTAGTCGATAACCAGACACCAATGGTAATAATATACCCAAAAACTATTCAAGAACTAAGTACTACATTAAAAATTGCATCAGAAAACCATCTGAACGTAGTTCCTTCAGGTGGTAATTCCCGAATGAATTTAGGAAACCAAATAAATGCAATTGATTTAATGATCTCGATGTCTAACCTTGATAATATCCTAAATCATAACCCTGCTGATTTAACTGTCCGGGTTCAATCTGGAATTACTATAGAAAAATTCTCGCAATTACTTTCTCAACATAACCAATTTGTACCTATAGACCCCCCACTACCTAATATAGCAACTATAGGAGGAACCCTGGCTGTAGGATTCACTGGACCACTTAAATGGATGGGGGGTAATTTAAGAGATACAGTAATAGGAATGACTATTGTAGAATCAGATGGAACAATAGTGAAAACAGGTGGCAATGTAGTGAAAAACGTAACTGGATATGAAATGTCAAAGTTACATATTGGAGGACTAGGAACACTTGGTATCATTGCAGAAGTTGCATTCAAAATATCTCCATTACCACATCATGAAACTACAATCTTAATTCCTGTAAATAAAACAAATGACCTTTCTCAGGTCACTCATGATATCTTCCAAAGCCATATAACTCCTTTATCAATAGTAAGTATGGATGTCAGTACATTTAAATCTCTAAAGATTAAGTGTAAATTAGATTCAAAATATGTAGCATGTATTCGGCTTGGAGGCAGAAGAAATGAAGTCCAACGAATGTCTACTGAAATTAAAAAAATCTGTCAAGATGTAGACAATTTTATCGAATTAGACAAATCTAATTTTATATGGAATAAAATTGCAAATTTTGGGTATCCAGTATCACCAAAAAACCAAATGATTATAAGGATTACTTCTTTACCTTCAAAAACTATCTCAATAACTAATCAAATCAGAAAGATAAACACCTCCTTTTCTCCAATCGATTTTAAAATAATATCTGACCATACACATGGAAATTCAATTATCTTATGTGACAACTTAACAACCTCACAATATATCTTAGAACTAATTAAAGAAATTCGAGAAAAAGTACATCAATACAATGGTTGTGTAATATTAGAATCCATTCCTCAAAACATAAAATCTCAATGTGAAATTTGGGATGCTAATCCAGATACAATACAACTTATGGGAAAATTCAAAAAAACATATGATCCATTTCAAATACTTAACCCAGGAAGGTTTGCAGGTCGAATTTAATGATTCTAAAAAACCAACAATATCCCCTTAGCAATGATAAAAAGTTCATAGATGGACTATATAGTTGTGTTCACTGTGGCTTCTGCCTTCAAGTGTGCCCTACTTATCGAGAAACAGGGCTAGAAACTGAATCACCACGTGGAAGAATTGCCTTAATGAAAGCAGTGAACGAAGAGCGTATTACAGCTTCTAATATTGTTATTGAACATTGGGACCGATGCGTACAATGCCGTGCTTGTGAAATTGCTTGTCCATCAGGTGTTCCATATGGCATGTTAATTGAAACGACCTCCCATAGTATAGAAAATACTAAAAATGAATTTTCATTAAAGATGCTCATTAAATCATTCTTTTTACGCCACATAATTCCTCAACAAAAATATTTAAAACTATTCATTTCTTTGTTATATTTACTTCAATTATCAAAAATCCCTAAAATCATTCAATCTATCAAATTTTTTAGCAGATTATTCCCTACCCTATATAATTTTAATCAAATGAGCCCAGTGATTTCTCCACCATCAATGATGGCCTCTGGACAAGAATTTTTAGGTAAGGGCAATAGAAAAGGCCGTGTAGCACTGTTCACTGGTTGTCTAATGTCTCTATGCCATGGGAATCAAATGAATGCTTTAGTCAGAATTCTTACTCATAACGGCTATACTGTAGAACTAACTGAAAATCAGGTTTGCTGTGGAGCGATAAACTCTCATTCTGGTGACTTAGAAACATCAAAAAATCTTGCACGCAAAAATATCGACTTCATGTTATCAAACTCAATAAATGCAATTATTGTTGCTTCAGCTGGTTGCGGATCACAGTTAAAAGATTATTTTAACCTACTTGAATCAGATACAAATTATTCTGAAAAAGCCGATTTGTTTTCTAAAAAAGTAAAAGACATCCATGAATTCTTAGTTGAAATACCATTACAATTACCAACTAAACCATTAAACTATAACGTCACCTATCAAGATTCTTGTCACCTAACCCATGTACAAAAAATCACTGATGCACCAAGAAAAATACTTAGCAATATTAAAGGATTAAATTTAATTGAAATGACTGAATCAAAAATGTGTTGTGGAGCTGGAGGTATATACTCAATTACTCAACCCGAACTTTCACAATCAATACTGACTACCAAAATCAAAAATGTTAGAGCAACTGGATCAGATATTGTAGTCACTGCGAATCCAGGATGTGTAATTCAACTACAATATGGGGTCCGAAAACATGATTTAAATACTGAAGTTAAATATGTATTTGAATTACTGGATCAAGCTTATCACGATGATTATGCCTAACTTTTTTATACGTGTCCTACTTGGCCTCTTTGCAATAAAACATGATCCATCAAGACCAATGCCGTCATCGCTTCTACTATTGGTACAGCACGTGGTAAAACACAAGGATCATGTCTTCCCCTACCTTCTAAAACTACATCTTCAAGATTTTCATTAATAGTATTTTGCTCTTTCATGATAGTCGCAGGAGGCTTGAAAGCAACTCTAATTATGATATCTTCTCCATTAGAAATGCCACCCTGTATTCCACCAGAATAATTGGTCCGAGTTTTGACTGCACCTTTTTTTGAAGTATAAAACTCATCATTGTGTTCTGATCCAGACATTGATATCCCACCAAAGCCTGAACCAATTTCAAATCCCTTTGAAGCAGGAAGTGATAACATTGCTTTAGCTAAATCAGCGTCTAACTTATCAAAAACAGGACTCCCTAAACCAATAGGGACATTATGTACCACTAATTCTATAATACCTCCCAAAGAATCCCTGTTTTTACGAGCTTTATCAATAGCGTTAAACATTTTTTCCGAAGAAACAGGATCAGGACATCTTATAGAGCTAGATTCAACTTCATCTTTAGATACCTTAGAAGAATCTATATCAGCAATGATATTCCATATCTGCTTAACATATCCGATAATCTGTACATCATAGTCATTTTTTAAAATTTTCTTAGCAATAGCACCAGCTGCGACTCTTCCAATTGTTTCTCGAGCACTTGCTCGACCTCCACCTTTCCAATTCCTAATCCCATATTTAGACTGGTATGTAAAATCTGCATGAGAAGGACGAAATTTATCTTTCATATGCTCATAATCTTTTGATTTTTGGTCTTCATTATGAACTATAATGTGTATTGGCGTCCCAAGAGATTTATCTTCAAATACCCCTGAAAGAATTTGTGCACGATCACTTTCTCTTCTTTGAGAAGTAATTAAACTTTGCCCTGGTTTACGACGATCAAGATCATACTGAATATCAGCCAAATCAATGTCTACTAACGGAGGACAACCATCAACAGTAACACCAACTGCGTCCCCATGAGATTCCCCCCAAGTTGTAACTTTAAACATTCGTCCAAACGTATTACCCATATGACTCTTACCTATATAATTTAAACCTATACTATATTAGGAATACTATCTAAACAATAGCAAAGAATACTGGAAATTGTTAATTTTATCTCACAATAACTACTAAATGAGTGACCAATTATATATTCATAAATTAATTAGGATGAATTTAAACCTAAAAATACAGGGAAAAGAATATATGGTATCATAATATTTTATTTAAATATGGGTTCAGGCGAACACCTGCGATAACCTTTCTGTAGTTATTATTTACTTTTAACTGCTTGAATGAGCGTTCTCGTTTCCTGGGCCCTAAAAACCTATAAGAATATAATTTATGACACAACCACTAGGACAAATCAAAAAACCTTCTCAATCGCTTTATACTAATAAAAGAAAACTACTATTAGTACCTAATTTTCTATTACCAGGTAATACTGACGAACAAAAGAAAATACTAGGTAAATACTGGCAAGATCTTATTGAACCAATACAAAACTTAGAAAAATCATTAGAAAAAATCACCCATATTTATCACGAATTACTTTATTTAGATCAAGAAAATGGATTAACAGCGATTTCTAATATTAATCCCCACGGACACTCTCTAGTAGAAACATTAGTTAGAGAAGGAGCTCAACTAGAAATCACAGAAGATAGAGAACTTCTTGCTGAATCTACTGACTGGCAAAGATGCCTGAGTATCGGTTTAGTAAGCCAATCAGTTATTACTCAAGCGCGAGAAGGTTTTCAAAAAACTACAAAACTAAGATATGAATCAATTGCAAATACCATTGATAAAACTCTTAAAGAAAATGAAACGGGTATTCTTTTCATAAGTGAAGGACATGCAATACAATTCCCTACAGATATTGAGATATTTTATGTTACACCACCATCTGTAGAAGATGTTAAGAATTTCATTCAAGAAGAAATACGCCAAATGCAACAAAAAATGAATGAAAGCATTTCATCTGATGAAAATGAAGAAGAAAAATAATCTATCTTAATTAAATTTTATTTTCAGCCAGTTCAGCACATCATCTACTACACTTTGATTAATAGAATGCTCCAACGGATATTCTTTATAATCAATTTTGTAGCCTCTCTTAAGTAATTTCTCTTTCATTTGACGCGCATCTGTAATTGATACAACTAAATCATTGATACCATGACTAAGAAATATCGGGATATCCAAATTAACTTTACCAAAATCAACATTATTTAATTCTTTTATAAAAGGACTACTTAAAATTACTATACCATC
>CEVQ01046174.1_pt1 | contig 16453 bp, 15 predicted proteins | sample 356551 | NCBI WGS metagenome assembly CEVQ01 (sample SAMEA2623756, study PRJEB7988) | marine metagenome | biome: marine biome (ENVO:00000447); feature: mesopelagic zone (ENVO:00000213); material: "saline water (ENVO:00002010), including plankton (ENVO:xxxxxxxx)" | depth 250 m | reverse complement strand
TAAAGAAGAAGAAGTAATTCAAAGTGAGTTCGAAAAAATTAGGGGAGAAAACCTTTCTCCGTATGAAAAAAGAAGACTAGAAAACTGTATTCATGTAACAACACAGTGTTTTGATGACAGATATAAAATACCGCTAATTTTTTCTGGAAAATTTATTCCTTCAAACTTAAAAATTCATAAACAGGTTAGGAACATAGATATTTTTCCAACAATTCTAGAATTATTAGATATACCATTTACAAATCCATACATTGAATCCAAGAGTCTATTACCATTAATAAAAGGAGGAAGAATGGATGACCTAACTGCGTACATGGATTCTATAGGAAATACTGTTGGACAAAGAACTGATAATGTTGTAGGAATACGAACGTCTGATTTTAAATATTTCAGAGATCGGAAAAAAACAGGATACAATACACATCTCTTTAATCTAAAAATTGATCCATTAGAAGAAAATAATCTGTCTGAAAAATACTCAGACATTACAAAAAAAATGGAAAAAATGTTACTTGAGATTAATCCGAATAATGACTTTTATCCAGATTCAGTTCAAAATTCCACTGATAAAGAAGAGGAAGAAAGAATTAATGAACAATTAAGAAAAATGGGATATACTTAGTATTCATTTCTTAATTAAAGTAATAAATATGGAAAATAAAATTTTCTTAAAATGAATTTAATATTTATAACAATGGACGGAGCTAGGATAGACCATATAATTAAAGGAAAAAATTATCAAAAACTAATTCAAAGAAGTGCATTTTTTCCAACTACTATAACATATGCCCCATTCACAATTGCTGCTATGCATGCGGTATTCTCTGGAGTTTATGGTTTTAAGAATGGTGTGAACAGTTATTGGTCAAGTACAAAATTCAAAAAAGAATTATACAAAACTTTACCCAAATATCTAAAAGATGTTGGTTATACAACATATGGTGATTCTATAAATAAACTTATTTTACCACCTGATGGTTTTGATGAACTAAAAATTCATGATGAGCTGCATGATAATCTAACTGAACGACATAAATTACTCTTAGATAAAATGGAGGAAAAAAATAAAGATGGAAAGAAATTCTTTCTTTATCTGCATTATAGTAATATTCATACAGGAATTATGAGAGAAGTTTTAAAGAAATATGATAATTTTAGTGACGAATATTTTTCTAATGTAGACAAAAATTCAGATTTTTATGATTCGCTTTTTGATGAAGCAGATGAATATCTTGGAGAAATTATAAATCATATCAATAAACTTGGATTAAATGAAGATACATTACTTGTGGTGATTTCTGATCATGGCATAAGTATTGGTGAAAAATTTGGTGAGAGAGCATATGGTGTATTCTGTTATGATTATACTTTAAAATCAACAGTTTTATTTAATCATCCACAGATTCCACCAACTTGTATTAATAATCAAGTTCGTTCAATCGACATACTACCTACAGTTTTAGACTTGTTGTCTATACCACAGGATACAAATTATAGTAAGATTGATGGAAAAAACTTAGTTCCATCAATAGATGGGAAACATGAAGCTAGAGTTGCATTTTCACAATCTGGAAATCCACTAAATTCCACAAAGCCTCCAAAAGAACCTAATGTCTACGCAGTAAGAACGGATGAATGGAAATACATTCGTAACATTCATGATAGTAGTGAAGAGCTTTATTTCATAAAGAACGATCCTAATGAAGAAAATAATTTAATCAACACTGAAAAAGAAAAATCTAATGAAATGCGTTCTGAGATGAATAGTATATTAAATCAGAAATAATAAAAAATATGTAAAATCTGAAAATGATATGAATAATGATGAATATTCGGAAAAAACTGAAAAAGAATTAATGAAACTTGGTTATTGGAATGATTTGTACTCACAAAATGACTATTTTGGCTCTGGACAGACTATATTAGCAAATTTTGCGAAAGAAATAATTGAAAAAAATTCCCTAAAGAATATTTTAGAAGTGGGATGTGGTCAGGGGAGAGATTCAATTTATTTTGCAAAACTTGGTTATGATGTAGTTGCCTTTGATCTTTCTAAAAATGCAATAAAATTTGTTGAGAAAGTAAAAAAAGAGGAAAATTTAAAAAATTTACAGTTATTTGTGCATGATGCACAAAAAATATTCAATTTTCAAAATTTGAAATTTGATTTAGTATATTCCAATCTAGCATTACAATTCTTTAACAAATCTCAACTTGAAAAAATCTTCTCTAATATTTCTGATAAAATGGGTCAAAATTCGTTTTTCTTGTTTTCCACAAAAAAAGCTGGAGACAAATACTTTGATTTTGGAACTAAAATAAGTAATAATGCATTTGAATATAAGGGAATTACACGATTTTTCTTCAATAAGGATGAACTTGAAAAACTATTGAAACAAAATTTTGAGATAAAATATTTTGATGAAGATAATCATGAAAATCCTGATAACACGGTTAGTGTATGGTGGAAAATTCTAGTTAAGAAAATTTAGAATGACTTTTACACTACAAGATAAATTATAAAAAAGTAGGTATTAATTCCTCATTAATTCATTATATATGATTTCTAATGCATAATTAGATATTATATGTTCAGTGTGTGTTTCATCAAGATAAATTTCAAAACTTCCTTTTCCCAAGCCATAAACTGTTTGCTGTACCTGTTTTTCATATTCCAAAAATGCATCACCATCAAAACAACATGGATCAGATTTATTAAAAATCTGAACAAATTTTCTGTTTTCACCATATGATGCCATGACATAGAGATCAAGATAGTTTGCCAACTGGTATAGTTCAAGATGATGCTGTTCATAATCTCCAAAGTTTTTGGGATCACTTCGTAAAAACATTGGATATGACCCAGCAACAGAAAAACTATTGTCAATTCTATCATCTAATGCTGCAATCAATGTAGTAGTCCATCCACCACCAGATATTCCAACCATATGTATATAATTAAAATCATATTGATATTCAATATAATTTAGAGATGCAATAACAGGTTCAAAAAAGAATCTGATGGGTGAAAAATTTTCATTTTCGAGTAATTCTAATTGATTATGAGATTGAATTTTTATTTTTCCAAACTCTGAATGTTCGATTATTGGTTGATTATTCATACCTAATAGTGGCATAGAAAATGCCAATACCGAATAGTTATTATCTAAAAAATATTGAATTGTTTCTTTTCCCTGAATAAAATCTCCTTTATGACCTTGATGATATATAATTAATTCATTAGTACTATTTTTAGGATTGAACAGATAACTTACCGAATCTACATCATAATTCATATTTATAACAAATTTATCAATTGATTCAAGATTTTGAAGATCATTGTATCTTTCATCAATTATATTGTTTTCAATGTGTTCAGGAAAATTTTGAGGCAGATTAGATTGTTTCCAGATAAATTTAATGAGATCATTCCTTGTTTTAGTAATAGAAGATTCATTGTTGATGTGAATTAATGAATTGACGTCATTTTGATAATATAAAACATCTGTATCATTAGTAAAAGCATGTTCGATAAATTTGAGAATAGGATGTGGAAATATTTCGTATGTGCTCACAATTATTCCTGAAATAAATGCAATAGCAAACAATACAGTTAAAATAATTGCGATATTTTTTTTTCTCATAACAATATAAAATTATAATTTATAATTATCTTTAAAGTACGCTTGATCTTTTTTATTAGTAATTGTTCGTGTGTCAAGATGGCCAAGAAATTTCTTTTGTAATTCTTTTATTTCGTCAATTTCTTCATTTGTAATTTTCTCTTCTGAAGATAATTTTAGAAGAATGTTTGTTAATTTGAGATTTAATGCCAGAGAAAATTGGGTGTTGATCAGCATTCTGGCATAATATGGATTACTCTCAATCCAAACATCAGCTTCTGCTCTGTATGATGGAGTTTTTTTGTAATGAGCGTAACCAATTAAAATAAGTAGTGGAACACCTACAAAAACAACAATCGCAACATACTGTTCAAATGTTGGAAAAATGCTTTTTAATCCTGGATAATTCTCAATTGCTAAAAAATATGTTACAGTTAGTGTATTTACGGCTGCAAATATAAAAGCAATATATGTACTCCAGCCTTGTCTAAGGTAAAACCAAGCACGAAAACCAGTATATTTAGCCATTATTTCAATAAAAAAATTTCAGTATATCAATTTCACTAGTGATTAATTATAGCATAGTGCTCAATTGATACTATCTAAATTTGAAAATGCACCTATATGAAAAAATATGTTTCCATCCATGGAGTTTAATACCACTAGATTTTTTCAATAATCGTAATTTGAAATTATTGATTGCATACGGTAGTTTGGGAAAATTTTTTCATCTAGAAGAATTTTCTGTTGCATTACAAAAACAAAATATTGAAGTAAAATTAGTTAAAGATACAGATTATAGTAAAGGGTTTCCAAGTAAGAAAATTAAAGATTGGTTTTGTGGAAATAAAAAGTTTAAACAGTTGATTAGAGATTTTAAGCCTAATGCGATTTTTGTGGATAGGCAAACACACTTTGCATTACATTCTATAAAATCAGATATTCCAACATTCATTTTATTAAGAGGTCATTACTGGCAAGAGCATTTCTGGGGAATGAAAACACTTGGTGGAAATCCTATAACGCGAACAGCGATATGGTTTAAACATAGAATAACAGAAAAATGTTTTGCAAATGCAACTGCAATATTGCCAATTTGTAGATATTTAGAAGATGTTGTAAAAGAACATTATCCAAAACAAAACACGGGAGTGTTTCTTGAGGGAATTAATTCATCTAGATGGTATCATACAGAAAAAATTGAATTGAAACATCCATGCGTGGGTTTAGTGCAGGATGCAAATTGGTGGGGGAAAACAAAAGAATTGTTGGTTTTGCAGAAGGTTCTTGAAAAAATGCCTGAAGTTACTTTCTATTGGATAGGAAATGGGCAGTATCGTCAAAAAATTACTGAGAAGCTTGAGAAATTTAAAAATTTTAAATGGTTAGGTAGATTACAATATCCAGATGAGGTTAGAGCATTTTTAGAATCAATTGATATCTATGCTTTGATTACAGGAATGGATCTTGCACCACTGACATTAAAGGAAGCACAATTAATGGAAAAACCAGTGATTGCAACAGATGTTGGCGGTAATAAAGAAATGATGGTTGATAAAAAAACAGGATTTTTGGTAAAACAGGGAAATTATGACGATATTATAGAAAAATTATCAGAATTATTAGAAAATAAGCAATTAGCATCAGAAATGGGCAAGACAGGTGCACAATTTATCAAAGAACAATTTAATTGGGATCTAGTTGCAAAAAATTTTCTTAAAATAATTAGACCGTACGTAAAGGAATAATGATAAAATTATTTTTGATATTTTTTATAGATATTCTTTGAATTTTTTATTTTTTTTGAATATTTTGTGTTAATTTTTTTTATAAGTTCAAGGGTTTGATTGTGCAATAAATCTAGATTTGGAATAACACAATGACCTCCTATATATCCTGGATACATTTTAGGTCTGTTTCCTAAAAATTTATGAATCTCATCTGAGAATAACCACATTTCATCATAGTTTACATTATAGGTCTTGGCAATCATATTACTAATCTGTGAATAATTTATCAGCCAGCCAAGATAAGATGTATCACAGATGATTTTGGCGAGTTCTAAAGTTTCTGGCTTTGACATTTTCTGAGTTTTTACTCCACAGCTTTTCATTTTTTTAGAATATGTTGATGTAGCCCATTGTTTTTTAGGGGCATTAGAAGATATGACGAAGAATTTTGTATAACGCTTGAGATCTCGTAACATGTTTTTATGAACTCCTCTAGTTGCACTATAGATTATTGGTATTGACATCTTTTTTTGAAGATACTCAGTTGTTCCTGGACTGATTGTACTATGAATTACAATGCACTCAGGTGAAAATTTCTTAAAAAGTGTTATTACATTAGTGATAAATTTTTGTGTGACCGGTATGGCAATATGTAAAAATGAGGTTTGTGTATCCTGAAATTTCGTAAATTTTACATTATTCATTAGTTTTTTATCAATATCATATCCTACAACATTATTTTGTTTAGAAAGTAATTTGAGAATAGGTAAACCTATTTCACCTAAACCTGCAACAACATCTTTTTTCATTATAATTCAAATCCATCTTCAATAGTAAATTAATCTAGTGTATCTTCACTACTAATCTCATTTGTAATAAATAACCTATACCATATTTCAAACGCAAGCAATCCAAGAAATTTATTTATGTATTTAACATCTAAGTCTGGATTGTTGATGTGTTGTTTGATCCATTCATTATTAATCCAACCATCTTCAATTATTCTGCCTTTTTCAAGAAATTCTTTGCATATTGTATGACCATACGATTTCCATAAGTTAGTTGTATTAACATTAAATCCAAGTTTTTCTTTTGATACTAACGAATCAGCGTTATACTTTTGAAGTAAATTTCGAAGTGGAAGTTTTCCAATATTAGTATCTTCATCATATTTGTATTTACTAGGAATTTTAATTCCATAAGAAATTAAATTTTCGTGTAAAAGTGGAGCTAGCACTTCTACATTGTAGTTTTTAGCTATTCGTGAATTTACAGGGCTAAAATTATACAATAATTTTCCATTATAATCTGCGACGTATACCTGTTCCAATCTTGATAACGAATTGTCGAAATATGGTAAAAGAAGTTGGTAAACTGAATCCCAAGAGAAATTTGATTTGCTCTGAAAAATATTTTCTTGATCTGGAACACGATCTCTTTCATGGCAAGATAAGTATGCCTTAACTTTGTCTATTGTAGATGTCTCTTCATTTGTTAATGATAAAAATTTTTCATATCTGAATGTATAACCTCCAAAGATTTCATCACCTCCATCGCCTGATGCTAGAATTTTTGAAATACCTTGTGATTTTTTTACTACATGATACCAATGTAAATCCCAAAATGGTAATCCTATTTGGCTAATTGCTTTGGGTAATTCAGAAAGATAATTTTCAATCTCTACAATATGGTGATTTGCTTCGAATTTCTCTGCAATTTTTGATGCATTTTGTGTTTCATCAACGCTATTTGCAAATTTTATTGAAATTGCATCAATCTCGATATCTGGATTAATTTTTCTAATTAGTGAAAGAATTAGAGTAGAATCAACACCGCCACTAAGTGCAATGCATATTTTTTTTGTTTTAGAAGATTCTAATTTTTTAGATATATTTTGTAATAATGATTTTTCAATAAATTCCAAATCTACTCCGTCATGTGTAGGTTGAAAATCCTGCCATCTTTTCTTTGGTAAGGTTGGTGTTATAGATGGATCATATCTTAAAGTTAGTATATTCACAATTGATGAAGGAGAAACTGAAAGGTTAGAATTTTCCACGACCTAATCCCCTAAAAATTAATTTTGCCTGTTTTGCAGATGTTGGTTCCACAATCCCTCTTGTATCAATTAAGATGGGATTTCGCATTTTAGTAAATAGAGAAAGTTGTAGTTTTTTGAACTCATCATGACCTGTAACAATAACTGCTGCATCTACATTTGAAATTATATTTTCAAGATCTTCTTCTACAGTTATACCAAAAACTTGTTGTGATGAAAAATATGGATCGTAAATACGAATTTTTGCCCCTAAATCTTGTAGTTTTTTAATTATTTCTTGCGCAGGAGTTAATTGGATGTCTTTAACATTAGGTTTGTAGGAAACGCCAAGAATTATTATCTCACTATTTTGTATAGTTTTTTGACATTCTTTGAATGCGTTAGAAATAAGTTCTACAACATGATCTGGCATTTTCTCATTAATTTTTCTACCTGATTCAATAATGTTTAGTTTAACTCCAGCTTTTTTTGCAGTGTTAAGTAGTTGATATGAATTGATTGGTAAACATGGGCCTCCCACTCCAGCACCAGGATAGTGAATTTGGAAATTATACTTCTTTTTTGCTGCTTCTAGTACTTTGTTTGTATCAATTCCTAATTTATCAAACATTAGAGCTAATTCACTAACAAAAGCAATATTGATATCACGAAAAACATTGGTTGTTAATTTAACTGCATTTGCAGTTTTGCAATTTGGCATCTCAATTAGTTCTACCGAAAAAACAAATCTGTAAATGATTTTAATAATTTTTGCCACATTATCATTTATTCCTCCAACTAATCTTGGTAGATTTGTAAAATCGTGTAAAATCTCACCTGGATTTGCATTTTCAGGACAAACTCCTATTAGAAAATTCTCTCCAACGTTTAGTCTATCTGATTTTGATATAATGTCTACCATTTCGTCTTCAATGAATCCTGGTTCAATCGTACTTTCTACTATGACCAAGGAATTTGGAGATAAAATTTCTGAAAGCTTACTACCAACATTTCTTAGTGCTGAGTAATCTGGAATGTTATTTTCATCCATGGGGGTAGGTAATGATAATAAAATTAGATTAGAGTTAGGTACCGCGTCTTCAATTTTTGTAGTTGCAGAAAATGTTTTACTATCCAAAACGTCATTAAATATTTCTTCATATCCTGGCTCATCTTTTAACGGGAAATTTTTAGAATTGATTTTTTCAACTAAGGATTCGTTAATGTCAACTCCAATTGTTGGTAATCCGGATTTAGCAAATGAAAGAGCTGTAGGAAGGCCAATTCTTCCTATTCCGACTACACAAACTTGAAGATTTTTTGAATTTAGTGCTTTTTCTACAGATTGTAAATTTTTCATATTAACAGTATTCTCTGACATAAATATCACTAATTCTGATCTTTTGCAATTATTTTGACCTATTATAATTTTGTAATCATAGCTTTTTGTCCAAAATTTTAAAAGCTTGATGATAAGACTATCAATGAGTTTTTGTGACCAAAGTAGTAATTACAGCAGCTGGAAAAGGAACCAGACTTTTACCATTAACTAAAGAAATGCCAAAAGAAATGATGCCTATTTTTTCAAAAAACTCTGATGGTGAAAGAATTGTTTTACCACTTTTGCAATTTGTGTATGAACAGCTATATTCTATTAATTTTAGAGATTATTGTTTTCTTGTGGGAAGAGAGAAAAGATCAATAGAGGATCATTTTACACCTCATGAAATGTATCTAAGAGATTTAAACAAAGATTACAAAAATAATATGAAAAAATTTTATAATAAATTAGAAAACTCACATTTAGTTTGGATTAATCAAAATAAGCCGTTAGGATTTGGTGATGCAGTAAGACATGCAGAGAAATATGTAGGAAAGGAGGATTTCATGGTTCATGCGGGAGATATAGCAATATTAAGTAAAAATAAACATCCTGCTTTACGATTAATTGAAACTGCGAAGAAAAATCCTGATGCGAAGGCAATTTTATTGTGTAAAAAAGTAAAAGATTCAAAAGGTTATGGTGTTCCAACTCTTAGTAAATTATCTGATAATCTATTTACCGTAAAGGAAGTTGTAGAAAAGCCAGATAAGCCAAAATCAAAATTTGGTATATTAGCATTATATTATTTTAAATCAGATATTTTCTCAAGTTTAAAGAAAATTAAGCCGGGAAAAGGAAAAGAGTTCCAGCTAACAGATGCAATACAAAATATGATTCAAGAAAAACAAAGAGTTCTTGCAATAACACTAAATAAAAACGAGGATGTGGTAGATGTTGGAACAGTTGAATCCTATAGAAATGCACAAGAAATTACATTTAGGAAGGCATAATTTTTAAGATTATTAATTTGGTTCAAAACATGAAGATTGCAATAATAGGTTTAGGTTTTGTTGGATTAACATTTGCTAGTGTTCTTGCATCAAAAGGATTCAAAGTTATTGGAATTGATACTGATATTAAAAAATCGACACAAATTGCTGGTGGTATTCCACCATTCTATGAAGATGATCTAGAAAAAACATTGAAAATTGGATTAAAAAAAAATCTAGTAATTACTAATAATTTTTCATCTATTATAGACTGTGATGCAATATTTATCACAGTCGGTACACCACAAAAAAAAGACGGTTCAATTGAATTAGCAATGATAAAGAGAGCTGCTACAGTAATTGGTAAAACAATAAGTAAAACTAGAAAAAATCCAATCATTCTTGTAAAAAGCACTGTTACCCCTGGAACCATGCAGAATGTAATATGCCCAATTTTAGAAAAGCAATCTGGTAAAAAAGCTGGAAAAGATTTTGGATTAATTTCTAACCCAGAATTTTTACAAGAGAGTAGTGCTATCAAGGATACAAAATTTCCACATGTTATAGTGCTTGGTGGATATAAAACAAAATTTATGAGTAAAATGAAAAAAATTTTTGCTAACCTACATCCAAAAATTCCAATTATAATTACAAACCATCAAACAGCTGAAATGATAAAATACGCAAATAATTCATTTCTTGCAACAAAAATTAGTTTTATCAATCAATTAGCCAATATATGTCAGAATATACCTGGAGCAAATATTGATGACATAGCAAAAACAATAGGACTAGATCCTAGAATTGGACATCTATTTCTAAATGCAGGACCTGGATATGGTGGTTCATGCCTTCCAAAAGATATGAAAGCTTTGATTAATTTTGCAAATAAAGTAGGAATAAAACCAAAACTTCTAGATGCTGTTGAAGAAATTAATCTGAAACAATTAGAGCAAATAATAATAATATTAGAAGAAAAATTAGGTACTCTAAGATCCAAAAGAATTACAATTTTAGGTACAGCGTTCAAACCAAATACAGATGACATACGAGATTCTGTAGGAATAGAATTAATCAAAAAACTATTGAAAAAAAGAGTCGCTGTTACAATTTATGATCCAAAATCAATGAATAATACGATGAAAGTTTTTGGTGATAAGATTGTTTATGCAAAATCACTTCCTAGTTCATTAAACAATAGCGAATGTCTGATAATTATGACTCAATGGAAGCAGTTTGAAATATTGAATAATAAATTAATAAAATCGATGAAAAGAAAATTGATTATTGATTGTAGAAGAATCTTATCTGAAAAAATACTAGATGCAGATTATCATGCAATAGGAATAGGAAATTAAAAATGAGATATGTTGTAACTGGTGGAGCAGGATTTATCGGCAGTCATATTTCAAAATATCTAGTTAATCATGGTCACAATGTCAGTATAATAGATAACCTATACACTGGTAAGAAAAAAAATTTAGAATCAATTAACGATAAAATTGAATTTATTGAGGGCGACATTACAGATTACCAGCTACTTGAAAAAATTATAAAAAACTCTGATGGAATTTTCCATCAAGCAGCACTAGCCTCGGTACCAGAATCATTTACAATGCCAGAAAAGTATAAAGATGTTAATGTAGGTGGTACTGAAAACATTTTCAAACTAGGAAAACAGTTTGGTTTGAAAATTGTATATGCAAGCTCTTCTAGTGTTTATGGAAATCCCAAAAGAATCCCAATGATAGAATCGGATGAAATTAAACCAATCAATCCTTATGCTGAAACAAAGGCAGAAAAAGAAAAATTGGCTATTAAATATTCAAAAATGGGTGTCAATATTATTGGATTACGTTACTTCAACGTATATGGTATAGGACAATCTAAACAATATGCTGGAGTAATAAAATTATTTTTAGAACAAATTAGAAACAAATTGCCACCAACGATAAATGGAGATGGAACACAATCGAGGGATTTTGTTAATGTGAATGATGTTGTAACAGCAAATATTCTCTCAATGAATAGTAATGTCCAAAATGGTTTTTTTAATGTGGGAACAAATTCGTCGATAACTGTCTTAGATTTAGCCAAGGCAATAATTGACATCTCAGGTTTGGATTTAGAGCCAATATTTAGACCACCACTTGAAGGAGATGTTCATGATTCTATGTCCAATATTGATTTCATTAAAAATGAGATAGGCTGGACTCCAACAATGAAGATTGAAGACTGGCTAAAAGAAATTATTACTTCAAATAAGATTGATGAGGTCTAAGAAATTATTAGTTATAATTAATACTAATAATAAAAAATGATACTAATAGAATAATCATGAAAATTCCTTTTTTTATTCAAGAATTCACTCAAGAAATGGAAGACGCTACACTTGACTCGTTAAGAAATGAACAATTTGTTGGTGGCGAAAGTGTTTCAAAGTTTGAGGAAGAGTTTGCGGAATATATAGGTACAAAATTTGCAGTGTCAGTAAGTTCAGGAAATAGTGCATTACATTTGTCTTTACTAGCACTAGGAATAAAACAAAATTCAAAAGTTGTTACACCTACTAATTCATTCATTGCTTCTGCAAATTGTATTCGTATGATAAATGCTAAACCAATTTTATGTGATATACTTCCTGAAGATGGAAGTATTGACATGAAAAGTGTAACTGATAGTGCCGATGCAGTAATACCAGTGCATATTTACGGTAATCCATGCGATTTTGATTCTGTCAAATATTTTGCTGAAGAACAAAAAATTCCTATCGTTGAAGATGCGTGTCAAGCCCATGGTGCTATATACAAAAATAAAAAAGTTGGAAGTATATCTGATATTGGATGTTTTTCTTTCTATCCAACAAAGAATATGACTGTTGGTGGGGATGGTGGAATAATTACTACAGATAATGAAGAGATTGCAAGAAAAGTTTCTTCATTAAGAGATAATGGAAGAAGGACGAAGAATGAATTTGATAAGTTAGGATTTACAATGAGATTAAATACTGTTAATGCGGCGATTGGTCGAGTTCAATTAAGGCATCTAGACGAAAAGAATCAACGAAGAAGAGAAATTGCAATGATTTATAGAAAAAAACTTACTCAAGATTGTATTTTGCCAGAAAACAGAGATGGTAAATCCGTATATCATCAAATAATTATTAAGCATAAAAAAAGAAATGAGATTAAAAATGAATTAGCTGAATCGGAGATCGGCTCTGCAATATACTATGAAAAGCCCATTCATTTACAACCATATTATCTGAATTCTAGTTATAGTTTACCAAATAGTGAACAATTTTCAAAGGAGATTATTTCTTTACCTTCATATCCATCATTGACAGATGAACAAGTAGAGATTATTGCAGAGTGTGTTAATAAAATTATTAATTAAAAATGAAATTATTAATTGGTGGTTCCAGTTCAAAGATGTTTCATCTGAAAGAATTTTCAGATATGTTGAAGAAAAATGATGTAGATGTAAAATTAGTCTTAGATGTAGAATATGCTGATGGATTTCCAAGTAGGAAAATGAGTAACTGGTTTACAATAGATACAAAATTTAAGAAATTGATTCAAGAATACAAACCAGATTTGATTTTGGTAGATAGGCAACGTCATTTTGGTTTAGAAGCATCAAAAACAAATATTCCATTAGTAGTTCATTTGAGAGGAAATTATTGGAAAGAGATTGAGATGGCAAGAAATACTCTTTACAGTTCACCCCCAAAAAAAATTGCCATAAATAAATGGAATGAAATTGGAGAAAAGTGTTTTCAAGCTGCAGACAAAATTCTTCCAATTTGTAAACATCTTGAAGATGTGGTAAAAGAGCACTATCCACAAAAATCTTCAGCTGTAATGTATCAAGGAATTAGTTCTGATAATTGGTATGAGAGCGAAGGTATGAAGCTAAAACATCCATGTGTAGGATTAGTTCAAGGTGCGGTAATTTTAGAAAAAACTGAACAGTTGCTTACATTAACTAAAGTTCTTGAAAAGATGCCAGAAACTACATTTTATTGGGTTGGAGATGGACCATATAAAGAAAATGTTTTGCCAATATTAGAAAAATATGATAATTTCAAATGGTTAGGTGCACTAGAATACCCAAATAAGATCAGAGAATTTCTTACGGAGATTGATGTTTATGCATTATTGAGTGGAATAGATATGGCACCATTAACTTTGCTTGAGGCACAGTTAATGAAAAAACCCGTAATCGCAACAAATGTGGGTGGTATTCCTGAATTAATGAAAGATAAAGAGAATGGTTTTTTGATAGAAAGAGGAGATTCAGAAAAATTAATTGAGTATTTACAGATTATTTTTAATGATTATGACAAAGCAAAAACTATGGGAAATTCAGGAAGGAAATTTGTTAAAGATAATTTTTCATGGGAAATTATTGCAAAAAAATTCATCAATGATGTGAAAGATTTAGTAAACTAATTACTTCTTTTGACCTGTTACGCTTATTCCACTTTCAATTTCTTTAAATGTATTAATTTTAATTTTTAAATCTCGATACCATTTCTTAACTTCACTTGGAGTATGTCTATATGCAAATTTTGGATAATACCAATCAAAATTTACTCCGACACTTCTTTCAAAATTATCAGATTCATCCCAAAAACATTTTAAGAAATGCCAATAAATGAATCTCTGTACGTCATATGTACCAGATTTTACTCCCAATAGCGGAATATCTTTAGGTATAGTGATTTTCTTTTTTAATTTTGATAGTGCCTTGCCTAGATGAGCCATATCTTTTGAGAATTCAGTGCATTCTGCTACAGACATTTTGATTGTTCGTTGTCTGATGTAGTCATCAACATACTCTCGAACAGGAGCCTTTTTGTTGTATACATATATCGAGATATGCCCACTTTTTTGAAGAAATTTTGTTAGATATTTGAAAGATGTTGATGTGTTTTTTGTATGATGTAAGACTTGATCAGAGAAAATATAGTCAAAAAATGATTTTTTGAAAGGTAATTGTCTAATGTCAGCTTGTATAAAATGAATATTTCGAGAACGACCATATTTTTTGTATGCAAAATCAATACTGTCACTAGCATCTAATGCAAAGACAGTTGTAGAATCATTAACAGATAACATTTTTGCGCTATTTCCAATTCCAGTTCCAGCATCAAGAATGAATTTTTTGGATTTTAGAAAAGCATTAAATGTCTTAATGGATTTCCAATCAAATCTATCTAAGAACCATTTTCTTTGCCATTCAATCCAATCTTTTGCATGATGATTTGTATGATGCGTCTTCCATTTTTCAGAAAAAGCCATTTCGGTACGTACAAAATCTTTAGTGACATCAACTACAAATCTTGGAATTCCTCTGGAAATTTTGAATTTATCATTACATTTTGTACATCTTAGAGTTCCTTCATTAATTTCATTTTTTATTTTTGATTTAATTCTTAATTTTAGTTCAGAACGACATGAGGGACAAACCAAATATTCCAAGATTTGTAGTTTCATGTTTTTCTAAATTTTCCCGTTTTATAAAATCACAGTTATGATTGATATAGTTTGATATATTCTTCTAATAGAACATCCCAACTAAAATTTTTATTAATAAAGTCAAAGGCGTTTTTTGAAAGTTTTTGTTGTGTTTCATCATCATCTAATAATGTATTAATTGTGTTTGCCATTTCTTGAGGGTTTTCTGGTGAAACTAACAATCCAGTATTACCATCGGATATTAATTCAGGAATACCACCCACATTTGTTGCAATTACCGGAACTTCTAAGAAGAATGCCTCTTTGATAACCTGGGGAATACTTTCGGTTCTTGAAGGAACTATCAAAATTTTAGATTCTTTTACAATTTTCATTGCATCATTCCAATCTAGATTGGTACAATATTTTACTGACGCATTAAGTTTGGGTTCAATATTACGTAAAATATCAATTCCTTTTTCATAGCTATCACGACCAACAAAGACAATTTGATTTTTCTTTTCAACCATAGGAATATCTTGGAACTTTTTTGAGTCTAGAGGTGCAGGAATGTATTCAAATTTTTTACCTAACTTTGTATATTCAGATTGAACAAATTTGGAATCAGTAGTTAAAACATCAGCCCAATCCAAAACTTGACTTTCTTTAGAATTAACAATATTACTGGTTAATTTTGAATGTAACATTCCAACTTGATGTGAGTAGACACCATGAACTGATAGAATTTTCTTTTTTGCTTTAATTTTTTTCATAATAAATGCAGATGGTATATTCCAAGCGTGTACTGCATCGTATGTTTTTTTATTTGATAATGCTTTGAGAGTTCCAAACATAGAGAAGCTAAGATTTTTCATATTTTTGATAGGTATGTGTGGAACATTCATTAATTCTACATCATAACCGTATTCACGAAGTTTTTCGGCAACACGAAATGCGTGTGGTCCAATTCCTCCAGTACCAGTGTATGTTGGAGAAATAAATAGTATATCCATTTTGAAATTTCTTATCTATTGAGTTTTTAAGGACTTGGATTAATTAATAATTTTTAAAAAAGATTATTTATTGAGCGCCCATTGCTTGTTCTGCTTGATGGAACATCTCACTCTTTGCACAACCTGCTGCAAGTTCGTCACCTGCTCCTCTTCTCATAAGTCCTCTATAGAGACCGTCTTCAAGTTTAACACCTTCTCTTTCTTCCCATTCTTCTACAGTGATGGAGTATTTCTTTTGAATTCTATCTCTATACCATTCTGGAATTACATTAAA
>CEVQ01048469.1_pt1 | contig 16493 bp, 13 predicted proteins | sample 356551 | NCBI WGS metagenome assembly CEVQ01 (sample SAMEA2623756, study PRJEB7988) | marine metagenome | biome: marine biome (ENVO:00000447); feature: mesopelagic zone (ENVO:00000213); material: "saline water (ENVO:00002010), including plankton (ENVO:xxxxxxxx)" | depth 250 m | reverse complement strand
CAAACGGTTCCGTTGTAGTAAAACTAGGAGACTCAATGGTTCTAGTTACAGCAACTATGAGCCTGCCACGTGAAGGAATAGATTTTTTCCCCTTAACTATCGATTTTGAAGAACGTTTATACTCCATTGGAAGAATCCCTGGTGGCTTTTTCAAACGAGAAGGACGTCCCAGTACAGAAAGTATTCTAATAAATCGTTTAACTGATCGTCCATTAAGACCTCTGTTTCCTAAAGGATTTCTTAATGAAGTTCAAATAATAATTACTAGTCTTAGTTCAGACCAAGAAACTCCGCTAGACATGCTAAGTATACTTGGTGCTTCTACAGCATTAAGTATATCCGATATTCCATTTGGTGGTCCCATAGCAGCAACTCGAATTGGATACATAAATAGTTCACTGATAACTAACCCAACCTATAGTGAATTAGAAATAAGTGAACTTGATTTAGTTGCAGCTAGTAATAAAGATGGCGTCATTATGCTTGAAGCAAGTGCTAGTGAATTACCTGATGATTTAATAGTTGAAGCAATTGAATTAGCTCATAAAACCAATCAAGAATTAATAGAAATGCAAAATGATCTTGTTAGCAAAATCAACCCAACAAAACAATCATTTGAATCTGCAACTTACCCTGATGAATTAAAAAATCTCATTAATGAAAAGGCTCGAACTCAATTAGAGAGTATTATGGATTCTGCAGACACAAAATTAGAACAAAAAGAAAAAATCAATGATGAACACAAAAAAATCATTGAAGAATTCGAAGGCCAATATTCCACCTCTCATATTGAGCAAGCTTTTGATGATGTTTTAGATTCTATATTCAGACAAAGAATTTTGGAACAAGGAAAACGTCCAGATGGCCGTAACTTAAAAGAAATAAGAACGTTATCTTCTGAAGTTGGTCTGCTTCCAAGAGCACACGGTAGTGCAATCTTTAATCGCGGTGAAACACAAATACTTGGAGTAGCAACTTTAGGATCTCTAAGTGAAGCCCAAAAACTTGATAACATAGGTCCTAAACAATCTAAGGAATTTATGCTTCATTACAATTTCCCTCCTTATAGTACTGGTGAAACAGGACGTGTAGGTTCACCAAATCGAAGAGCAATAGGACACGGAGCTCTTGCTGAACGAGCATTGCAGCCAGTATTACCTAATACAGAAGAATTTCCATACACCATTCGACTAGTTGCTGAAGCACTTGGATCAAATGGTAGTACCTCTATGGGTAGTACCTGTGCAGGATGTTTAGCTCTTATGGATGCTGGAGTTCCAATCAAATCTCCTGTAGCAGGAATCTCTATAGGATTAGTTACCAGTGATAATGGTGACTATACATTATTAACTGATATCCAAGGCATGGAAGATCATTATGGGGATATGGACTTTAAAGTTGCAGGAACATCAGAAGGCATTACAGCTATACAATTAGATATCAAAATCCAAAACATAAATATGGATATTGTTAGAGATACATTTAAACAAGCAAAAGAAGCTCGAACCCAAATTTTAGATACAATGCTTAAAACTATTGAAAAACCAAATGAGGAATTAAGTCCATATGCTCCAAGAATAATTAAAATCAGTGTGCCAAAAGAAAAAATTGGAAATGTAATTGGTCCTGGTGGTAAAACAATACGAAGCATTATAGAAAGAACTAATGTCACTCTCGATATTGATGATGACGGCATAGTCACAATTGGATCAACTAATGAAGACAATGCCCAAGAAGCTATAAAAATCATTGAAGATATGACACGTGAAGCAAAAGTTGGAGATATATATACAGGAAAAGTAGTTCGTATTCTCGACTTTGGTGCATTTGTTGAGATATTACCTGGTACAGATGGATTAGTTCACATTAGTGAATTAGCAAATCACCGGGTTGCAAAAGTGGAAGATATCGTCAAAAGAGGTGATGAAATTCAAGTAATTGTTAAGTCTATCGATCCTGCTTCTCGCAAAATTTCATTATCAATGAAAGCTCTCCTGAACAAAGATTAATTTACTATAATTTTCTGCTCACAGTTACAACTAGCAGTTTATCTATAGAAATCTATATCCTTAATCCTTTACAATAACCTATACAATCAAAAAATATATTTTAAGGTTAAGGCCATGAATAAAATTAATGTAGTTATAAATGGAATACTTGGGAAAATGGGACAGGAAGTAGCTAAGGCTGTATCCCAAGAATCAGATATGTGTCTTTCTGGTGGTGTAGACATTACTGCGGAAAATAATACAAAACTAGATAACATAAACGTATATTCAAATTTAAATGAAATAGCAAACCCCATCGATGTTGTAATAGATTTTACTAATAGCGAAGGGGCAGAAACAATTATACGAGAATCAGAAAATTATGGTTACAATATTGTGATTGGCTCTACTGGAATTTCAGAACAAGTAATTACAGATGCATCCAATATTGCAAAGAAAAAAAATATAGGTATTGTTATAGCTCCAAACTTTGCTATCGGAGCTGTACTTATGTCCCACTTAGCAAAAATTGCAGGACCATTTTTTGAATATGCTGACTTAACTGAAATGCATCATGAGGCAAAAATAGATGCACCCTCTGGAACTGCTATAGCTATAGCTAATTCAACCCTAGAAAATAAAACAGAACCATTTACTAATACCAATACTGAAAAAGAAATATTACCTGGTACTCGAGGATACTCTCATAATGGAATAAATATCCATAGTGTCCGTATGCCTGGTAGAATAGCTCATCATGAACTAGTATTTGGTGCTCCTGGACAAACTCTCACTATTCGTCACGATTCTATAGGTAGAGAAAGTTTTATGCCCGGTGTAATATTAGCAGCAAGAACGGTAATGAAAGAAAAAAGGCTTATTAAAGGACTTGATGAATTGTTAGGACTAAAATCCAATTAATATTTCATCTTCTCTTAATTGGTATTTCTAGTAATATATAAATTAAAAAAATGGATTAATATTTAATATGCGTATTACAGTAATTGGTGCTACTGGCACAGTAGGAAGAATCTTCCTGAAACTCTTGGAAGAAAGAAGTTTTCCTTATTCAGAACTTAATCTTTGTGCTTCAAGTAAATCATTAGGTAAATCATTATCAGTAAATAACAAATCTTACAAAATTGAACCTGTCTCTGCTGAACTTCTCAGAAAAACCGATATTACTTTTATTTCTGCAACAACAGAAATCAGCAATGAAACAGGATTATTGGCTCAGTCATGTGGGTCAACTGTTATTGATGATAGTTCAGTTTTTAGACTCAAACCTAATGTTCCATTAGTCGTTCCTGAAATAAATGTTGATGATCTTTATAACCACCAAGGAATTATATCTATACCTAACTGTACTACAACTCCATTAGCTATGGTTTTAAATGCCCTGTCAAAATATCAAAGTATCAACCGAGTAATAGTTGATACTTATCAATCCGTATCAGGTACCGGTAAAAGTGCAATTAATGAACTGCATGAACAACATTCTCAACTAACTTCAAACCAAACTATCAGTAACCCACAAGTTTATCCTCATCAAATTGCATTTAATTTAATCCCTCAAGTTGATGAATTCACAAATAGTGACTACACAAAAGAAGAAGAGAAAATTATTAATGAAACACGCAAAATATTACATAGCTCCAATTTGCAAATTTCTTCTACTTGTGTTCGTGTACCAGTAGTTATTAGTCATTCTGAAGCAGTACATATAGAATTTAACAAAGAAATATCTACTAAAAAAGTCCGAGAAGCACTGTTAAATCACAAAGGAATAACTATACTAGATGACACAAAAATAAATTCTTATCCAACTCCACTACAAACTGAAGGTACAAATGATGTTTATGTAGGTCGGATCAGAAAAGATGTTTCTCATAAAAATGGTATTGCGCTTTGGATTGTTTGTGATAATTTAAGAAAAGGTGCAGCATTAAATGCAATACAAATAGCAGAAGAACTAATAGAAAGAAAATTGGTAAAATATACACCTTAGATATAAACATGGTTATGAGGAGGTAAAATATGACATTCGGTAGACTTTTAACTGCTATGGTTACTCCATTCGAAGACAATGGAGACATAAGTTATTCTCAAGCACGAAAATTAGCTAAAGCTTTAACTCTCTCAGGAAGTGATGGTTTAGTAATTGGAGGTACTACCGGAGAGGCACCATCGATGTCAAATGAAGAAAAAATTCGTTTGTTTGCTGAAATTAAAGAAGAAGTTGGAACCTCTGCATCTGTTATTGCAGGAACTACAGATAATAACCATGCAAACTCTGTTCTTCTTTCCCAAGAAGCAGAAAAAGTAGGAGCAGATGGATTACTATTAACTGTTCCTGCATATAATAAACCATCTCAAGATGGACTTTATCATCATTTCAAAGCAATAGCTAAATCAACAAATTTACCAGGACTATTGTACAATGTTCCATCACGAACATCATTGAATATGACTACCGAAACAACTCTAAGATTAGCTGAAATTGACAACATTGTTGGAGTTAAAGAAGCATCTAGTGATGCTACTCAAATAACATCAATAATAGATGGAGCTCCAGATGGTTTTCATGTATGGTCTGGTAATGATGATGAAACATTCTCAATCATGTGTGTGGGAGGATATGGTATCGTCAGTGTTGCATCAAATGTAATAGGATCTCAAATTCAAACAATGATACAAAATATTCTTTCTGGATCTATTTCTGAAGCTGCTAAAAACCATCGTTATTTATTACCTTTGTTTAAAGCAATTTTTTGGGTGACTAATCCAGCACCTATCAAATATGCTGTAAACAAAGCAGGGTTCAATGCTGGGCCACTCCGACTACCAATGTTTGAAGTTGATGAAACTTTTAAATCTCAATTCAATCCATTGATAGAAAAATATAAAATTGATTTACCCGTATAATATCAGGTAAATTTTATAATCCCTATAATCAATTCTTCGAACGGATGTTCCTGATGACGACCCTCCTGATGGATAAGCTCCACCAGAGGGGCCACTGTCAACATATACTAATTTTTGGGAAATAGTACCCAAATCTGACTAATAACTTATTTCCCTTTGAGTAGAAAAACACCACCAATAATCGTATTGACTACCATTAAGCCAAAGACTATAAATATTGCTTGACCTAAATCAATAGGAGCGATGCTCAAAATAAGGAAAATTGTACCGAAGACTACAAATACCCAATCTACAATAAGATGTAATCTCTTTTGCATAAGCGCTGCAATACCAAAAATGATAAATGCAACACCCCAGTAGAAAAATAATCCGTTCCACAATACACCACCAACTATCTGGATAGTCACTGCATTACTAAAATTTACAGCAGCATCTGTGGCTTTTGATTGAATAGCCCCTACTGTCGCAAGATCACTCAATGATCCTACTATTGCCAGAGTTACAAGTCCAATGAAGAGAACAGTGCTAATCTGGGCTACTATTCCACCTGGTTTATCTTCTCCTGACATTGTTTTTGAAAGTAAAGTAGCTCCAACCAATGCGGAAACAAAACCTAAGCTATTAACTACCGTTAATATAGTTGTAAGATTCTGATTATCCATGATTTCCTGAACTGCTTCTGTGGGTGTATTAGCTTGTCCAATCAATATACTGGCCAAGAACCCTGTAATAAATGTAACAATAGGTCCTATAATTAGCATCCATGCAATAATTTTATTAGAATTCATAAATCCTCCATTTTCTTCTGTTAATTAAAATACACCTAGAACTACATGTAATACATATATTTCTAGGTGTATTTTAATTAATTATATCGTTTGCTTATTTTTCCCGAAGAACAAAAACACCTGCAACAACAGCAACAAGTTCTACTCCAACCCAAATTATCAGTCCAACTGCATCAGGAATTTCTGCATCAACAACTGAACCAAGAATCATTAATATACCAACTACAACAAACAGCCAACCAACAGCAATATGGAAACGCTTTTGAATAAGAATAGTACTACCAATAAGGATATTACCTATTGCCCAATAGAAAAATAACCCTGAAAACATTCCATTTCCAACAAGATCCATTATCGCAGCGGATTCAACGCTAGTTGCAGCTACTTCGATAATTGCAGCATTCATACCTGTTGCTACTATTCCAATCGCTGCAAGTCCTGCAAAAATAACTCCTGCAACAGCTGCATAAGCACTTCCTGCCTGACCTTCAGCATTCATGGAATTTGCTAAAAGTGCCATACCAATAAATGTCGCAACAAATACAATACTACCTAAAGAGGTAACTATCAAAGAAAGCTGCGTGTTTTTCATCAAATCTGCAACCGCAGCTGGACCAGGATCTCCATCTCCAATCAGTGCACTATATAAACCAGCCAAGACTACGAAAGTTAGTATTGGAGCAATAACCAATAACCAACCGGTTAAACTTCGAGTATTCATATCTCCTCCTTCTATTTTATAGCAACAACACCACACTATAGCTGTAAATATAATGTTGCAACTTTAACCAATGAATATCCGAAGTTTGAACTATAGATAAAATTTAGTCAAGAAACAAAGCGATGAACTATTAAAAATCTCACAAAACCTATTACTACTAGGCTTAAATCCTATATCAACTGACGAACTACAATAGTTTCTTCTCGTTTTGGGCCTGTAGATATCAAATCAACTTTGCATCCAATAAGTTCTTCAATACGTTTAATATAATTCACTGCACCTTCTGGAAGCTGAGAAAAATCAGAAATTCCTGCAGTTGGCCTGTCCCAACCATCAATTTCTTCATATACTGGTTTACATCTATCCAAAACAGAAGCATTTCCAGGAAAATCATGTACTACTTCTCCATCAAGTTCATATGCAGTACATACTTTAATTTTATCTAAATCATCCAGTACATCCAATCGAGTCAAAAAAAGCGAGGTATATCCATTTATTCTCAAACTATACCTTCCAACTACTGAATCAAACCATCCAACTCGACGTGGACGTCCAGTTGTAGTTCCAAATTCTTTTGCTAATTCACGAATATAATTTGCTAAAGACCCGACTAATTCAGTAACAAATGGTCCTGATCCTACTCGAGTACTATATGCTTTAAACACACCAAATATTTTATCAATTTGTCCTGGTAATAAACCTAACCCTGTACATGCTCCACCTATAGTAGGATGAGAAGAAGTTACATAGGGGTAAGTTCCATGATCTAAATCTAATAAAGCTCCCTGAGCACCCTCAAGAAGAACTATTTTATCCGACTCAATAGCATCATATACAGCATGCTCTACAGGACCAACAAATGGCATAAAAGATTTGGACCATTCAGAACATTTCCTCCAAACTTCATCAAATGAAACTGGTTTGCTATTATACACGTTACTTATTAACGCATTTGCATAAGAAACTGCATTTTCTAATTTAGGTCGTAAGAATTCCATATCTGCTAAATCTGCTGCCCGTATACCAATCCGTGCTACTTTATCAGTGTATGCAGGACCTATTCCTCTACCCGTAGTACCCAATGCCTGTTTACCACGAGCTTTTTCAGCTAACTCATCTAATAAAATATGATAGGGCATTACAATATGTGATCTCTCACTAACCATTAATCTTTTCCCAATCGAGACACCTTTCTTAGTCAAATTATTAACTTCTTCTAAAAAAGCATCCGGATTAACAACTACTCCATTACCAATCACATTAAGTGCTGAGGGAACAAATATTCCAGTAGGTATTAAATGTAATGAAGATTTACCAAAATCATTAATCACTGTATGACCTGCATTATTACCACCCGAAAATCGAGCAATAATATCTGCATTCTGGGCAAGGAAATCCACAATTTTTCCTTTTCCCTCATCTCCCCACTGAGCCCCTAAAACGGCACAAACCGGCATAAATATCCTCCAAATCAATAAAAATAAGCCCAAGGGAGTATAACAGAATAGAAAAGAGATTAACATAGAAAGAATATCAATTTGACAAGCTATTATTTTTGTCAGATGATTAAATTGTACAAGGGTATAGATAGTTTATTTACTTATAATATCACCATATATTTTGACTGAAAAAAGTTACAACAGTAATATATCTTTCAAACTTGGTTTGTTAGCATCGCATGAAGGAACCAATGTTCAATCAATTATTGACGGATGTAAAGCAAATGTTATTCATGCAATACCAAGTGTTGTAATTAGTAATAATTCACAATCCGGTGTATTACAACGTGCCAAAAAAGCTAATATTCCTAATTATCATGTAAGCGCCAGTCAATTCAACAATGAACATGACTTAGATACTGCGATACTAAAAATCCTACAAACTCATGGTGTGAACCTTGTCGTTTTAGCAGGTTATATGAAAAAACTGGGAGACCAGGTTTTAAATATATACAGCGGGAATATCTTGAACATCCACCCATCTATTTTACCTAAATTCGGAGGAAAAGGTATGTATGGAGACAACGTCCATCAGGCAGTACTCAATTCCGGTGACAAAAAAACAGGTGTAACTATCCACTTGGTTACCAAAAATTATGATGAAGGACCAATTATTGCACGTACAGAAATTACTTTAACAGAAAATGAAACAATTGACTCTCTTAAACATAAAGTTCAGAAAAAAGAACATGAACTTTATGTTGAAACTCTTCGTAAAATAACATTCGGAGAACTCATTCTATAGACTAGCGACATCTTTTATTATTTGATCTGTTTTAGCTGCCATAATAAAGTCATTTCTATGAAGACCTTTTATCTTATGAGTCCACCATTGAATTTCTAACTTACCCCACTCAACTACTATTTTAGGATGATGTCCTTCATTTTCTGCCAATTCAAAAATTTTGTTTGCAAGAAGCATAGCTTCTGAAAAATCAGAAGTTGGGAAACTTTTTTTTAACCGTTGGATTGAATTTTCCTCAATAAGTATCCATTTATCTATCTGAGGAAGCAAAATATCGATTTCTTCCTGAGTTAAAAGAGGTGCTCCCCTACGACAAGGTATGCATTTTTCTTGAGAAATTTTATTTGTACCCATATCTGTTCACCAAATAATATTATTCTATCATTTATCAAAGAATCTTTATTAATTAGAAAATTATGAAAAATTCATATATCATAAAAAAATATTTTAGATAAATAACTAACAATAATGACATCTGTAAATACAGCAATTATACCAGTTGCAGGACTCGGAACTAGATTTTTACCTGTTACAAGTTCAATTCCTAAGGTGATGCTACCAATCATAGAATTGCCTGCCTTACACTTAATAATTCAAGAGATAGTTGATTCAGACATACAAAAACTGGTGCTAGTTATAGGAAATGACGCAGATACAATTAAACAATATTTTAATCCTACAGAATCACTAAAAGAAATTTTAAAAAGTCAGAATAAAGAATATTTGATTGATAAAATTTTCGAACTTAATCAAAAAATAGAAATCAGATATGTTACTCAAAAACATCCCCGTGGGTTAGGGCATGCAATATTGCAAGCTAAAAATCTCGCTCAAAATGAACCAGTTGCCGTATTATTACCAGATGATATTATATCGACTACTGGCGAACCAATTACTAAATTGATGATAAATGAATTTCATCGTATGCAACAAAGTGTCATCGCTATACGTGAAGTACCCAATGATCTTATTTCTTCACTCGGCATCATACGTCATAACTCAAAGAATTTCCACGAAAAATTGTTTGAAATTACTGAACTTATAGAAAAGCCAAGTGTCAAAGATGCACCATCTAATCTTGCAGTGACTGGTAGATATATCATCAAACCAGAAATATTTGAAATACTTGAAAACACTCAACCGGGTGCATTGCAGGAAATTCAATTAACAGATGCATTATCATCTTTACTGCAACACCAAAAAATCTACGGCTATAAATTTCCAGGTGAACATTTTGATATCGGAACACCTTTAGGATTAATCAAAGCAAATATATTCTATGCCTCACAAAAATCTGAATTTAAAAAAGAACTTATGGATTGGTTGAAAAATCAAAATTCTATATATTGACCTAATTAATTTAACATTGTAAGATGGCAAAAATATATAAATGTGAGCCATGCAAATTATACTAGCAGGATGCGAATATTCTGGGACAACTACATTAGGGTTAGAATTGAAGAAGTGGGCAACTAATCAATTAGGAATAGCTCCAGAATATCATGACCACTGGAAAATACCAGAAATCAGCTGTTATCCAACTGGCCTTCCTTCTGCAACTCTAACAGACTCTGATAAAGATCATATATTGTCATTAAGTCCAAAACTTAAGGAAATGATACAACGGCAAAGTATTATATATCATATGCCTGATAAAATTGACGACTCTGATTTCATTTACATTGGATTCCATTATGAGGATACTGTCTATTGTGATAGATTTTTCTCCTATGGAGGAGAAAAAGAAGTCCAAGGTGGTCCACGTACAAATTATTCTCGTCAGCTTGAACAAAAACTCTTATCTGGAGCTCCAGATATAATTGTAATTCATGTTACTTGTAATTCCGAAACTATTAAAAAACGTATGGAATCTGACCCACATCCTTATCAAATAATAAAACCTCAAGATATCGATGAAGTTTTAAGTAATTTTGAATATGAATTTAATAAATCACTACTATCTCCTCTTAAACTAGATACTACTAACAAATCAATTACCCAAAGTACTGACGAGTTAATAAAATTAGTTGAATCAGCGCTTTCTGAAAATGACAAGATTAGAATAAAAGCCCATAAATTATTTGAGGAAATAAATAAATAATGCAACTCTTCTTTATCGGATGTGAATATTCTGGAACAACTACATTATCTCGAAAATTAGATGAGTGGCTAGTTGAAAATATTGGTGACCAAGGAATGGGATACCATGATCACTGGAAAATACCAGAAATTTCTGGACATCCTCCACACGAAACATCGGTTACTATACTGACTGAAGAAGAACAACAACAAGTATATAAAGCATCTCCAGTCGTAAAAGAATTATTAATGAGATATGCTCTTTATTATCATTCACCTCAAGGTCCTCAACCAATAGGCACTGGTTCTGCCAGAGTTGGATATTATTTTGACGAATTAATATATGCCCCAAGGTACTATGGATATGGAGGTGAAGGAGAATTAGGTGATCGTAGAATTGAAGCAAACAAAATTGAAACTATACTTTCAAAATACGCACCTGATCTAGTATTGATACTAGTCACATGCTCTCCAGAAACAATTATTCATAGAAAAAAAACAAATCCGCATCGTAATGAAGTTGTTCCTGAACAAGATATCCCATTAATTCTTAACCGATTCCAAGAAGAATTTAATAACTCAAAGATGAAAAATAAAATTTCGATTGATACTACTTCAGACAGTATTGATCAATCAGTTAAGAAATTAGCTAAAAAAATTGAACCATATTTAAGTCATGAAGATCGATTAAAATTATTATTGAACCAATTAAAATAGTTAAAGAAAGGTATGGAACATGAATTTAATATTAATAGGTGCTGAATATAGTGGAACTACTACACTAGCAAACAAGATCGCCGAATGGGGTACAAAAACATTAGGTGGTCAACATGGATTTCATGACCACTGGAAAATACCTTATCTAGGACATTCAGAATTTACTGATGAAGAATACCAATCAATCGTCAATTTAACTCCAAACGTAAAAGAACAATACCAAAGATACCATATGGAATACCATTTAAGTCATTCTTTTTATGAGGACACAGATCATAATATGGTTGGATTTTGTTATGATGAAGCAGTTTATGCTCCACTTTACTATGGATATGGGGGCGAAGGAGAATATGCTGGCCGCTCCTGGTATGCACGACATATGGAACAAACTATCAAGTCAATAGCTCCTGACACCGTCTTAATTTTATTAAAATGTTCTCCTGATGAAATACGTAAAAGAATGAAAAAAAATCCTAATAAATACGGTATTTTAAAAGATAAAGATGTAGAACACGTACTTGAACGTTTTGAGGAAGAATATAATTTGGCACTAATACGTCAAAAAATAACTTTAGATAGTACTAACACTTCACCAAATAAATTAGTGAAGGAATTTGAAAAACAAATTGAACCATTTCTAACAGATGTAGATCGCCAAAGAATCATTTTCCGATCATTAAGATCATTGAATAAACAAAAAAAGAGTTCTTAATTCGTACTCTTATCAAGTAATTCAATTAAATCATATGCATTTTTTTTGTTGGAATCATCTTGCGATGAAATTCCTTCATCTAACATCTGCAAACAAAACGGACAAGAAACACCAACTGTTTGTGCATTAGTTTCTAAAAACTCCTTTGTCCTTTCATGACTAACTTGTTTCTTCTCCTTAGTATCATTCCACAATTGGCCTCCTCCTGCACCACAACAAAAAGACCTATTCTTACATCTCTTAAATTCTACTAACTCTAGCATTGGTATTGACTTCACTATACTTCTTGGTTCTTCGAATAATCCATTATGACGACCTAGATAACAAGAATCATGATATGCTACTTGAGAATCCAAAGGTAAAGATGGCTCAATTATTCTTTTAGATATTAAGTCATTAAAGAATTCCACATAATGTTTTACACTATAATTACCTTGTAAATGTGGGTATTCATTTTTCATCACATTGAAACAATGTGGGCACCATGTCAGTAAGGTATTGAATTTATACTGGTTTAATTTTTCAATATTGCTTTTAGCTAATTGTTGATAAAGATATTCATTACCTATACGCCTAGCAGGATCTCCAGTACACGCTTCTTCATTTCCCAAAATAGCAAATTCTATCTCCGCTTTATTAAGTACAGAAACAAAAGATCTCATTACTTGTTGACATCTTTTATCAAAAGCACCAGCACAACCTACCCAAAGAAGTACATCTACTTCTCCTTTTTCTTGAATATTTGGAACTTCTAATCCATCACACCAGGTTAAACGATTTTCTGTAACTCCTTGCCAAGGATGTCCTCTATCTTCTAAGCCTATTAAAGGTTTTACAAAATTTTCTGGTACATCTGCTTGTTCCATAACTAAATATCGACGAATGTCTACAATGGTATCAACTTGATCAACTCCAACTGGACAAATTTCAATACATGCACCACATGTTAAACAATCCCAAATATCCTCCTTTTCAATTATGGAATTCAAAATATCATTAGATTCAACATCATCAGATGTCTTTAATTTACCAACTTCAGATGAATAAGATTTGATACCCTGAACAATATGCATTGGTGAAAGTTTTCTACCAACAATGTTCTGGGGACAAACTTCCGTACATCTACCACAAACTGTACATGAAAAGCCATCCAGTATCTGTTTTCTTGAAAAATCTTCAATATATCCTGTTCCAAATCTTTCTGCTTCCTCTAAATTATTGGGAGTATATAGAGTCCCTAAAGGACCTTCTTTACTTAAAAAAATATTTAATGGAGCAGTAAATAAATGTAAATGTTTAGAAGTCGGTAGATATATACTAAATCCAACAATTAATAGAAAATGTGCTAACCAAAAAATATCAAACAAATAAGTCATCAATAATTCAGATATAGGTATTAACTGAATTATTGATACAAGTAATGTTTCTAAAAACATTAATTTTTCTAATTCATTGCCATATGTTAATGATAAGAATGTTGCTTCACTTAACAAAGATGTAATCATTAAACCCATAGTTAAAACAAGAACCCAAACAGCATCTGAAGATTGTGTCACTTTGTGTGATAATCTCGTAGGTTTAATAATCCATCTCCTAACCATAGCCCACCCAATAACAAACAGAATAATAATAGAAAAAATATCTAGTACTATATGTATCCATCTAACAATCTCAGTTCCCAAAACTATTTGAGTAAATGAACGACTATCTGTGTATGGATTCTGATGTATTATATCTACAATTAACCACCCACCAGAATCAATAAAAATAAAAAATACATAACTAAATACAAATATAATAAAACCCCAAAAAATAAGTGCGTGACTAATTGCTGCTACTGGTCCTCCCAATCCTCTAAATACTGTTACCTGGCCTAAAACAATCCATAAAGTTTTAAACACTCTTTTAAGACTGATATTCTCCATTACTGTTGAACGCCCGAGCCATACTAGACGCAGAGCCCTGTCATAAATCAACCAGAAAGACAGCATAAACCCAAAAGTGCTTATACCAAATACAATTAACCAAACTGGAATGATTTCAAATAAATCTCTTGGAGCTACCAATATTTATCTCCTAAAAACTAACTAATCGGATTCTATAACATTATGTTAGATAAAAATATAAATGCTTAATACTGATATCAGTAAATTAATTAAATTTTACTGTTTTATTTTTATATTCTATTGGTATAATAACTTCCATAATTAATAAAATATTTTGGAATCATAGAATAACTTGTTTACACATCTACATGTTCATACTGAATATAGTCTTTTCGATGGGTTTAGCAGATTAAAAGAACTAGTCCATCGGACATCTGAACTAAACATGGATAGTCTCGCGATTACAGATCATGGAGGACTATATGGTGCTGTTGATTTCTATAAATTTTCAAAAGAAGCTAATATTAAACCTATCATTGGTTGTGAAGTCTATGTCGCTAAAAGAGGGCATTTAGACAAAACATTCGAAGATAAAACCCCTTACCATCTTACTTTATTGGCTAGAAATTCTGTTGGATATAAAAATCTTGTCAAATTACTCACAACAGCTCATTTAGATGGGTTTTACTATAAACCACGTATTGATCGAACTTTACTTGAACAATATCATGAGGGAATTACCGTTTTATCCGGTTGTCCTAGTGGAGAAGTATCAAAATTAATTTCATTAGGTCAAATAGATGAAGCCAAGAAGTGCGCATCTTGGTTTAAAGAAAGATTCCACCCTCACTATTATCTAGAAATAATGCGCCATGGTAAAGTCGAAAATCTTGATTTAATAAACGAAGGACTCTTACAAATTAGTAAAGAGCTAGATATACCTATCGTTGCTACTAATGATTCCCATTACACAAAAAAAGAAGATGCTCCGCTACAAGATATTCTGTTATGTATACATACTAATACCAATATAAATGATGCAAAAAGACTTCGATTTTTAGAAGACTCATATTATATTAAAAGCGAAGAAGAAATGTCGTCACTATTTAACGATTTACCTGAAGCACTTGCCAACACTACAAAAATTTCAGATGAATGTACTTTTGAATTTTCATTAAATGAAACACATATGCCTAAATATCCAATCCCAAATTCACTTTCAGCAGATGATTATCTAAAAAATCTCACTCATAAGATGATTGAATCGAGAGACCTAGAGTTTAATGAATCAGAATACAAGCGTCTGGAATACGAACTTGAGGTTATAAAACAAACTGGATATGCTAATTATTTCTTAGTAGTTCAAGATATCACCAAATTTGCACGAAAAGAGGGTATTCTTTTTACTGTTAGAGGAAGTGCTGCAGCTAGTATTACGTTATTCAACCTAGGAATTACAGATATAAATCCAGTAGAACATTCATTAGTATTTGAACGTTTTTTAAATCCCGAACGTCGTGAAATGCCCGATATCGATATCGATTTTCAAGATGATCGAAGACATGAAATAATGAATTATCTAGTATCAACATATGGAAATAAAAATGTTGCACAAATCATTACATTTGGAACACTTGGAGCCCGAGCATCATTAAGGGATTCTGGAAGAGCACTAGGAATGCCATATGCAGAAGTAGATAAAATTGCAAAATTAGTAACAGATAGATCTGGTACTCCGCTAGAAACAATTGTTAATAGTAGTGGAGATTTATTAAGTCTTTACCAGTCTGATACAAATGTACGCCAATTAGTAGACACTGCCAGTGGACTTGAAGGTTTAACACGACATTCAAGTACACATGCTGCAGGAGTAGTCGTATCTGACCAAGTACTCGATGATTTCATTCCTTTACAAAGAACAACCAACAACACTAATATGTCGATGACCCAATACCACATGTCGGCAGTTGAATCATTGGGATTACTTAAATTAGATATTTTAGGACTATCTAATCTAACCATTTTATCCAATACAATAGAGCTAATTAAAGAATCTAGTAAAACTGAATTAAACCTATCAGAAATTCCTCTAAACGATAAAAAAACTTTTGAGTTACTTTCATCTGGTAATACAGTAGGAGTATTTCAACTCGAAAGTGCTGGGATGACTAAATATATTAAAAAATTAAAACCAAATAGCATTAGTGATCTGGCAGCTATGATTGCTTTATACAGACCAGGACCAATGGAACAAATAGACTCTTTTATTGAATCTAAACATGGTGCAAAAAAAGTTACCTATCCTGATGAAAGACTAGCCCATATTTTGGAAGAAACCTATGGAATTATAGTCTACCAAGATCAAGTACTGTTAATAACTCAGGCTTTTGCTGGTTATTCACTCGGAGAGGCAGATATTGTAAGAAAAGCAAT
>CEVQ01039881.1_pt1 | contig 16494 bp, 15 predicted proteins | sample 356551 | NCBI WGS metagenome assembly CEVQ01 (sample SAMEA2623756, study PRJEB7988) | marine metagenome | biome: marine biome (ENVO:00000447); feature: mesopelagic zone (ENVO:00000213); material: "saline water (ENVO:00002010), including plankton (ENVO:xxxxxxxx)" | depth 250 m | reverse complement strand
GCACGCTCCCGGCTTCGCTGAGGAGAAGCGATGGGCGACCTCATCACAATGGATAATCTGAGCAACAAGGAGATTGAGTATCTCCTAGACAACGCCGAGCGTCTCCTTCCCGTAGCTAAGGGAGATGTTCACCTGCCTCTGCTAGAGGGCAAGGTTCTGGCGAACATGTTCTTTGAGAACTCAACGAGAACCCGAATGTCATTCGAGACTGCTATGAAGAGACTTGGTGGTTCTGTCCTCAACTTCAGCACCTCCGGATCATCTGTTGCCAAGGGTGAGACGCTCTACGATACAATGCAGATGGTCGACGGTTATGCCGATGTTGCAGTAATCAGGCATCCAAGGCAAGGTGCAGCGCAGTATAGCGCAGATGCGATAGAAATCCCAGTTCTGAACGCAGGAGACGGGGCAGGAAACCACCCGACCCAGACCCTGCTTGATCTTTTTACAATCAGAGAGGCACATGGCACGCTCAAGGGCCTGAACGTAGTACTAGTGGGAGATCTGCGCTATGGCAGAACAGCCCACAGTCTATCACACGCGCTGGTTCGCTTCGGGGCGACCCTGACTCTGGTATCTCCCGAATCACTCATGATGCCCGCAGAGATAGTGTCTGACCTGAATGAACATGGTGCTGAGGTTACTGAGACTTCCGACTTCTCTGCCACCATCGCGGAGGCAGATGTCATTTACATGACTAGAATACAGAAGGAGAGGTTTCCAGACGAGGATGAGTACGCTAAGGTTGCAGGAATTTACATGCTGAGCGCCGCCGACCTTGCAGGAGCCAAGAAGGGGATGATTATCATGCACCCTCTACCGAGAGTGGCGGAAATCCATCCAAGTGTCGACTCGAGCATTCATGCTAGATACTTCCAACAAGCGTTCAACGGAGTAGTGGCAAGAATGGCCCTGCTGTGTGATTGTCTGGGCGTCAAAGTTCCTAAGAAGGTGAAGTAATGAGTGAGATGAGGCGTGTCACAGCGATTTGCAACGGAACTGTGGTCGATCACATTCCGTCAGGAAGAGCCGTCCAAGTTCTAAAGATGCTCAGTCTCGACATAGGTCGCTCCAATCCTATTTCTCTAGTGATGAACGTGCCTAGTGCCAAGCTTGGCCGCAAGGACGTGTTGAAGATTGAGGACCGTGAACTCAGCCAAGAGGAATTGGATCGTCTCGCACTGCTCGCTCCAGCAGCAAGCGTTGCAATCATCAGGAACTACAGCGTTGCTGAGAAGCTCAAGGCCGAACTAGGTGACGAGCTTGTCAATATCGCCCGCTGCTCATTCTGGAACTGCATCACGCAGAACGCGAGAGAGCCTCTGCCTCAGAAACTGAGAGTGGTCAACGTAGAGCCGTTAGAGATTCGTTGCTCCTACTGTGGGCGCGGACAAGATATGGACGAAATTGTCGATAACGTTATCTGAGACGGATATCAACAAACCAGTTCGCTTATATTTGGTAATCGAATAATCAATTTGTGCGACAGATTGTCTCGATTCTGCTGACAGCAATCATCCTGTCAAGCGCAATTCCGGGATGCTTGTCGGATTTGCGAGGAGAAATTACGCTTGTAGTCAATTACGAGCAGACAAACGGTACCGTTGTCGAGTCATATATTGATGGTGAGCTTGTTTCTACCACGAATGTGACTTTGGAGTTCGATTTCTCCAATTCTGAATCTGAGCGGCAGTTAGTCGAATTCGGTGTAGAATTCGGTGAAGGCAAAGATCCGGTAACTGTGAATTCTGATACAGCCACTTCAGTCACAGTCGAGTTTGCAGATCACGGTATCTACGAGGTTGTCGCCTATGCCATGGATGAGAAGAACATGCGAGAGAGTACTACTGTGACGATTCGAATCGATTTGAGTATCGAATGGTCAGAGCAATCCACTCACGAGCCGAGTGACTTGTCGATTGACCCTATACCAAAGAATGGTGGCCCCCATCCTGTTGCTATCTTCATCGACTCTACAGTCGAGAACCCGGAACTTATCGAGAACATAGGAGGAGGAAGGGATGTAGAAATCACCTGGCGGCTATTCGACCAGGCCGGAGAGGCTTGTCTGGTACGAAAGGGAGTTGTCGAAGAGGGTGATTCGGCAAATTGGGAAGCATTTCACTACAACACATACGAGATTCACGAGTTGAGAATCAGTTATGACGAAGGCCAAGACAACATCGATGTCGAACAGTCGATTTCACTCGCTTACGAGCATATCGAATCCGAGCCGAATCCCTAATCCAAGGGATAGGGAAGATTATGCCCTCTTTGTCGGATAGAGAGTTATGATTACTATTGTCTGGAGAACCCAAGTACCTAGTAAGAAATAGAGGAGTGATTTCCCTACTATTGGAGCTACAAGAATTACGCCCAGTAGTGAAAGCCCAATTATTTGATGGGGCGGTAATGGCAGACTCTCTCCCCTTTCGTCATCTCCCATAATAATCAGTCAAACGAAGTAACTCGGTATATGATTATACAAAATATCCGCTACCTATTGATTACTATTAGATCCAGACATCATTGGATGCGGTCAGGTCTCCTTCGATGTCACCGGTGTTCACAACTCCACGCGGCTCGATGATCATAATCTTGCACTCTTCCTCGGCGTACGGCTTGTGCTCCACTCCCCTCGGAACGACATACATCTCGCCCTCTCTCAGTACGACTGTCTTGTCCTCAAACTCAATCTTCATCTCGCCCTCAATGACGATGAATGTCTCGTCGGTATCGGTGTGATTGTGCCAGACAAACTCGCCCTTGATTTTGACCAGTTTGAACTGGTAGTCGTTCATCTCGGCAATGACCTTGGGCGACCAGTGGTCGGAGAATTTCGCGAGTTTATCTCTCAGGTTGATTTTGCTCATGTTGCACCGCCTCAAGCCGTCTCTGCTAGCCATTTCTTCATCGTACAGGCCTGACAGACCTCTCTGCTAGTAACCTCGCCGCACTCTACACAGTTTCGAACCTCTGAGGTAGGATTTCTCTCTGTCTCTCGGTGAATTCTGCGAATCTCGTCAAGCGAATGTAGTAGGCCGTGCCTTGCCCCTGGAGTCATCGACTCCATCTGTGCTACTATTCCTCTGCTCTGCTGGCGCATTGCACCGGGTGCATGTGGGCAGTCTCCGTGATGAATAGGCAGTCCTTGACAGATTGCGTGCGCATGAATCTCCTGCTCTGGAATCCATCTCAGTGGTACGATTCTAGGAGCTATGCCATCTATCGGGTTCTCTGTGTGAGGGGCGAGACGAATTGAGCGCTCTACCTCTCCCTTCTGGAAATTCATCAATATTGACTGTGCCATGTCATCGAGATTATGCCCCAAAGCCATGACATCGGCATTGACCTTCTGTGCGAGTGCATTCAGACCCTGCCGGCGGAACACTCCGCAGAATGAGCAGGGCATCATTCCTCTGGCCTCGTCATGATTCTCACCCATGGCCGGGATCCGAGTGACAACCTCGTCCATTCTCTCGTATCCAATATCTTCGTAACTGAGAGTCTCAAACCTCACTCCTAGTTGCTCTGCGAGATCTCTAGCGCAATCCAGAGAGGGTGCTCTGTAGCCATCTATGCCTTCGTCGATGCAACCTGCGATCAACTCGACATCTCGACGGCGAGAGAGGATATCATACATCATCGAAAGGAGTACTGCCGAATCCTTTCCACCAGATACGGCGACTAGGACTCGGTAGGGAGTACCGTCTTCATGCCTAGCATCCTTGGGTAGTATGAGTTGCTGTCTGAGCTCCTTGGATGTCCTTTTCCTAATGGAAGAAGCGAGATGCTTGCCGCACAGATGCTGGCCACTGTACTCCTGATGCACCACTGAGGGGTAGTCGCAAAGACTGCAGGACTCCACGGAGATTGCAGGTGACATGCTGTTCGCTATGAGTAATCGAGTTTCAAACCACCGAACCGAGGAATTGCAATATTGCGGTGGATTGATGGCCTATATGTTCGTGTTGAGGTCATGGAAGACGGTTTGCCTCTACCAGGGCATCCAGTGGAGGCGGCTCCGCGAAATTCATCTCTACTCGAGCGTGTGTTGTTCGTAATCTCGGCATTCGCTGTCTATTCCTACTTCGATTTGCTAGACTTTTTGCCCTTCTCGGCCGGGCTGGTGATTGCTATTCTGGCCGTTCCAGTGCTGGCAGAGGTAATGGTACGGATTGCCGCTAGGATTGGGCTGTTCCCCTAGTCACTGCGTAGCCTGCTCATCCCTGTCTCGATGATTCCAGTCAGGCGTTGCCATGGTAGGACGAAGCGCATGCCAGCGACCACGAGCAGGAACAGTCCGGCTGAAATCACCTTACCATAGGTCAGTTGCAATTCTAGAGACTCGCGAACTTGACCTGACCACTGCGATCCTTCCAAGAGTCCGACTAGAGAGATTAGGAAGTCATCAAACTCGATTGCGATGGCGGTGGTCAACATAACTACACCTGTAATTGTAGTCATATGGACGAGGTGTGAGTTGACGACGTTGTTGAACTGGTTGACGTACTCGGGATTCCTCTTGGCGTCCTCTGGTAGCATGGCAGCATACTCGAGGTGACTGATTACTGCAAGACCGGCCTCCATGAAGACGATGATTAGTATGGCGATGGAAATAAGTGTAAGCGATAGTGGTGAGAACAGCCCTCCGTAGAGAGTTGCATCACCAATTTGTGCGGGTAGAGGTTGAAGTCCAACATCAACTGCTTCAGTAATGCCCTCAAAGGTTAGTAGTGCGTGGATTCCGACAACCATCAAGAAATATCCCACAGCCCATGTAATCATCCGCTTAGAAAGGCCCCAGATTCCCATCAGACCAGCTAATATCGGCGCGAAGACAATGCCGAGGAAGACCATTTCAAAGACGAACATGAACGGGTCCCAGAGCTTTCCGATGTGGTTCAGATTAGGGTTCTCATTACCGAACGGCAGATGCGGCCCGGCCACTACCACCTGATAGATCCAGGATAGAAGGAAAGGCAGAATCATCCAGGCTACGAATCCCCATGAGATAATTCGGTTAGCCCAGATTTGGATTCTCTCAGGCCGATGCAGGATGTAGACCCATAGGGCAGTGATTACCATACAGAGCAACACGGGCGCTACGAACGTCGCATCCCCCGACAATTCGTTGCCCGACATGTCAACCAAGCCGTGTAGGAAATCCGGCAGAAACAGGTCGACTGAGTCTGAGTCGCTCCAGTACCTAACCCCTCGAGTATGTTCGTAGGCGGGGCACCAATAGGTCGAGTCAATCCCTCCTGAGTCTTCGATAAACTGTTCCGTGCATGACCCGAAAACAGAGTTCATCCTCCTCATTATCATGAGCAGGGAGGCTGTGGAAATTAGCTGTAATACAAGTATCTGCCAGCGCCTGCGCAGCTTGGGAATGTGCAGCGTCTTAGACTCGGGCACTGATTCCATCGCCATTTCATTCACCTCTAAACTGACCTAACCTGCAACAATGCTTGCGAGAGTTCTACATCCGGCATCCAGTCAATCACCTTAGCGCCGTACCCGGAAATCGCTGTGAGCCTATTCTGTCTCTCAAGCTTGAGAACCTCATAGGACATCCTCGGGATACGGCTCACTAGACGTTCGAGGTCTATGCTGCTCGGAGACAGTACGATGACCTCGTGTCCTTTGCCTGCGAGATTTCTGATTGCTGGCAGGGTCGTACCGTCACCTTCGAGACTGCTGATGACGAACACGGGCGAGCCGCGGCTCATTCTAGGTGACATCGCGTTGGTAACCGCCTGCAGCGGCATCGAGCCTTTTGCCTCGACGGCTGCCAACCGGCTGAGAATCTTGTAGCCCTGCTTATCACCAGTCTCAGCAGGAAGGAAATCCATCTTGTCGCCATATGTTACCAGAGCAACAGAGTCTCTGCGTCTGATGAAGTAATTTGAGACAGAAGCTGCGGCTACTGTTCCCATCTCTAGGGGGTTCTTGAGAACGGTTCCGATTCTCGATACATCCCTTGTGTCAAGGAAGATGAATACGTCAGTTACTGCATCTCTAGTCTTCTCATTGACCATCAAATCGCCAGTTTTGGCAAATGCCTTCCAGTTGATCGAGCGGAAGGCATCACCGGGCAGATACTCTCGCAGTGAGTAGAATTCCATTCCCTGACCGGGAGTCTTCAGAGTGGTAGCACCGGTATACATCTTTGGCACATCTGAGCGCAGCAGAGCCTCTTCAATCTCCCTTACCTGTGGGAACACTGTGACGTCGGTTCTGTCTTCTATCTGCGACTCGTTCACAAACAGATTGAATGCGTTCCTGTACCTGACCGATACTGGGCCCAGTGTGTAATGTCCACGTAGAGGGCAACGTACTCTGTATCTCAATCTGGCAGTCTGACCTGGACCGAGATTCATCCTCATTTGATTAATACCCTTACGCATCTTCATCTCATGCGGGACATTGTCGAATAGTTCCAGTTGCTGTGTCCTGCGGTAGGATGTATTGGAGATAGTGAGTTCCACAACTACATCATCACCCTTGTACACATTGACAGCATTGGCCGGTGTACCGTTAATGGTACGACTAATCTCTAGCTCGGAGTGGCCGGATACCCAGCCGTTGATTGCTAGGAATGAGATGAAGGTTAGACCAACAATCATCAGTTGGAAGTTGGAAATCATCATCCCGATTAGAATCAGACTAATCCCGCTAGTTACCATCAACGATGCTTTTCTTGTCCACATGTCTAGGCCTCCGCCTCGGATTCAGTTCGGCCCCATTCCTTGATTCTCTTGATTATACCCACCAGTTCGTCTGGTTTGTATCGTCTGTCCTCAAACAGGAAGTTGACTAGAATCGGGTCTTCGACCATGCCCTGTAACTCTGATGCAGGCATGGCATCGAACTCCTCACGTGACAGAGTATTGAGATTGCGTATCCGGGATAACAGGACCTGCCTAATCTTCTCCGGCCTCTGGTAGTACTCGTACCTCCTAGCGTCACCAAATCCGTAGTAGATGATTCGGAAGACGTGCCGCCAGTCCTGTGGATCATCCTTCCTAATTAAAACGGCCTCGAGGACAATAAACAAAGTCAGGAAGAGCAGAAGCATAGCCATCCAGTCATTGGTGAAGTAAATCAGCAGATAGTACAGCAGATTGTAGGTGTCGCCGAACAGAGTTGGTTGCTGGTGTCTGCTCTCATCGAAGATGACAATAGCATTGGAGCTCGCCTTGGTCGAATTCGGGTCGACCAGCAGGGCCTCGGCAATGATGTCGAGGGCCCACTTGCGGTTGTCATTCTCTGGAATTGAGATTGACTGGGTAGAGCCTCCTCCGGCAGCGAAGTTACCTAGGGAGCTAGGATTGTAGAGTGAGTTAATCAAAATCGAGCCATCAGCAACGAAATGCACCCTGCCACCATTAGCGTCTATGCAGAGTCTGTCCTCACAGTGCCTGACATAGACAGCGAACGGCCCCTGTTCGTCTCCTTCTATACCCAGTGACTCGAATCCAACAGTGAGGTTTCCATCGTCATTGGTGTCCAGATAGGAATCCAAGGTCGATTTGCCGATTGCGTATCGGTTCTCGACCGGATTGTAAGACGTCGCCTTCTCGAAAGCCGAGGGTGAGTTGGTCAGGAGTTTGTAACCCTCAGAGAAGTCCCAGCCGTCCACCGAGTACCTGTGCGCGCACAGACCAGCGTCCGACTCTGTGACGAACGAGGAGATTGCAGGATTGAGTGGCTCAGGGTCGAGTATATCGATCACACCATCTTCATCGAGATCCTTGAGGCAAGGATGTATTGTTGATAGGGAGCCGGAGTTAGTTGTGAAATTGAAAGCTGAGCCTGTGTTTATCCAAATGTAGTCGGCACCAAGCTCTGCTGCGTATGAGCCTTCGTCGTACAGCCTATGGCCCGAATACTGCAGACCGAACTGGTCAGCAAGATTGCTGGAGTATCCGAAGTCGTCCATCAGAAGTACAGTTCCGCCCCTCTGAACAAAGGACTCTATGGCCAGTATCTCAGAGGTGGTGTATCCATCACCCTCGGAGAATTCTATGACATTCTCATCTCCGGTGAATCTGGGCAGAGAAATAGTGTCTCTCTCGACACCTGAGATGACAAACACCGCCTCCTCTGGGTGGTCTATCTCACTCAGCAACAGTGGGCTGGAAACCAATGCTGTAGTTTCAATTCCCATAGCGCTGATATCCGACCTGAACGTTCCTAGGTCGTTCCAATCATCTCCGTAGGCAGACTGGTGAGTTTGACCTGGAACAACATAAGTCATCGCGATGGTTGAGACTAGGATCAGTAGCAGAGCCCAGAACGAGAACACCAATGCTCCACGCCTAGCGCGGCGACTCTTGATGAAAGTCGAGAAACTCTGCGAATCCGACATACTGGGAGCCTCCGTTCCGTAGGAACGGTCAACGAGCCCAAACTTCGTCTTAAGACCATTATGCGGCCATGAACGGGGGCTGCATCAGATGTCAGCGAGCCAATTGGATGCTGGAGCCAACCCCAGACACTTCTTCGACCGGGACTGAGAGTAGGCCATCTACCGTCGGCCAGGGGAGTAGAGTCGGGTCAATGTCCGGCTCGATGGTGACCATCAGAGATACGATTCCACCAGAATCTGAATCCAATCTGAAGTCGGCCAAGTTGCCCAACTTGTCCCCTGACTCGTCGATAACATCCATCCCGAGGATTTCTCGGCCGAATGTCGTAGGCATAGATCTCACACCGATTCGATACCCGAAAGGCCATCCGGGCTTCTGCGGACCGACTCCAAGCCGCTCACTAGCATGGACTCCATGCGATCATAGTACTGCATCATCTCATCGGTAACTGTTGGCCTTACACGCTCGATTGCCTGCTCGAAGTGTTTCTTGGACACGGTCTTTCGGTTGGCTCTCATTGCGATTAATGCGGCTTCTCTGCATACTGCTTCTATGTCCGCTCCAGTGTAATTAGACAATTTTGGTGGGAGGTCAGAGAGTTTGAACTTACCAAGCGGCATGCTCTCTGTGTGAATCTTAAGAATCTCATGAATTGACTTCGTGTCTGGTGGTGGGATGTGCAGAACTCGCTCGAAGCGACCGCTTCTCAAAAGTGCGGGGTCAATCATCTCGGGTCTGTTGGTCGCAGCGACCACAATCACGCCCTCCATACTCTCAACTCCGTCCATGCTACTCAGCAACTGGTTGACGACACGGTTCATCACATCAGAGCCAGCACCATCACTCGACCTTCGCATGCCTGCTATGCTCTCAAACTCGTCTAAGAAGACAATTGAGGGGCTAGATTGCTTGGCCTTCTTGAAGACTTCACGCACTGCCTTCTCAGACTCTCCTACCCACTTGGAAATGAGCTCTGGTCCCTTGATTGTGATGAAATTCGCCTTGGCCTCATTAGCTATCGCCTTGGCAATCAGCGTCTTACCGGTTCCCGGTGCTCCGAACAGGACTATGCCGCGGGGCGGTTTAATTCCGAAGTGTTCGAACACTTCGGCCTTGGTCAAAGGCCACTCGATACTCTCCTTGAGTCTCTCCTTGACCTCATCCAAACCACCGACTTCGTCCCATGATACTTCGGGAACCTCAAGGTAAATCTCGCGCAGGGCACTTGGCTCGATTTCCTTTATTGCTTGTCTGAAATCAGACATCCTGACTTCCATCTTCTCCAGTACTTCTGGAGGGATCTGCTCCTCATCGAGATCTATCTCTGGCAAGTATCTGCGCAGTGCCTTCATCGCAGATTCCCTGACTAATGCCGATATGTCGGCACCTACGAAGCCGTAAGAGTTGTCTAGCAGCCAATCCATATCGAAGTCGTCGCTGATTGGCATGCCACGAGTGTGGATGTCAATAATCTCCTTGCGGCCATTCTTGTCCGGGACACCGATTTCAAGCTCTCTGTCGAAGCGGCCCGGCCGGCGTAGGGCAGGGTCAATGGCATCTCTGCGATTGGTGGCTCCGATTACGACAACATTGTCCCGGCCCTGCATGCCATCTAGGAGAGTTAGCAGTTGAGCCACGACTCTGCGCTCAACCTCGCCGGTCACATCCTCTCTTTTCGGCGCTATGCTGTCGAGTTCATCGATGAAGATGATGGCGGGAGTATTGGCTGCTGCCTCGTCAAAGATTTCTCTGAGTTGCTTCTCACTCTCGCCGTAGTACTTGGAGATGATTTCTGGGCCATTGATTGAAGTGAAGTGAGCATTTGTCTCGGAGGCCACGGCCTTTGCAATCAGGGTCTTTCCTGTACCCGGTGGTCCATGCAGCAGGACGCCTCTCGGTGGATCAATTCCCAAGCGTCTGAACAGGATAGGGTGCTTGAGAGGGAGTTCTATCATCTCCCTGACCTTCTGGAGTTGTTCTCCGATACCCCCGATGTCCTCATAGGAAATCGTCTGGACTTGACCGGACTCTTCCTCGTCGACTGCCTCCTCTTTGATTACAATCTCAGTATCAGGCAGAACCTGGACTATTCCCTTAGGGCTGGTGGATACAATTGCGAAAGGAAGAGCCTCTGCGAACAGCGTCATACCGGGGATGAAAATGCGGTCTCCTGCGACTACAGGACGTTTATTCAGACCGCGTCGCGCGAAGCCTTCGATTCCGGGTCCGAACCTGACCTTCTGCTGTTTGGCCATGACCGGGCTGAGAACGAGTCTCTGACAAGGCTGGGTCTCGACCTTTGAAATTGTGACACGGTCGCCTAGACTGACTCCTGCGTTCTTGCGGATGATGCCATCTATACGGATTACTCCTAGGTTGGCATCCTCGGGCCTGCAGCGCCAGACGATAGCGGCGGTTCGCTGCTCTCCGGAGATTTCGACGATATCTCCTGGCTTGAGGTTTAGTTCGTTGTCGAATGGTACGCGAGCGCGGCCGTGACCTACGTCGCTTGGTATGGCTTTGGCAACCCTCAGCGTGAGTGATTCATTTGCTTCATCGGACACTTCTACGCCCCCTAACAGGTACTCTTGTGCTCTCAGGCTAGTTAAACCTACCAATCTAGAGGTGTCCCGGAGGTTGAAACGGTTATCGGAACAATGAGGGCGGATGAGTAGGATTCATTGCTTGATGTCTATTCGCCGGGCCATGACCCACGTTCTAGAGACCGGCTTCGAATACATGGAAGCAAATAACCCGAATGGATCGCCCAAGGTTCGCGGATACAACATCATCAACGGCAATCTGACTCTAGCCAGTGATGGTGCGACCTATGACAGTACCAACCCTGCTTGGCTGGACGATTGTCTCGGCGAGTTCCCACTGTCAACCAAATCTGATGTTCACGATGCTCTTGCGGCAGCCCGTGCAGCCTTTCCTAGTTGGGCGGCCACCCCTGCCCCAACTCGTGGCCAAGTAATCGGAAACATGGGTCGCTTGCTGATGGAGCGCAAGGACGATCTTGTGCGCCTACAGGCTCGGGAGATAGGTAAGACTCTGAAGGAGTGCGGTGGAGAGATTCAGGAAGCGATTGATACCTGCTTGTTCTTCCAATCCGAGGGTCGTCGTCTGTACGGTCAGACCGTCAACTCGGAACTGCCTGACAAGGAGCTTTTCACTTACCGCAGGCCACTAGGAGTTTGTGGCATCATCAATGCCTGCAACTTCCCCTCAGCAGTTCCCTTCTGGAAGATGATTCCAGCGATAATGTGCGGCAACACCTGCGTATGGAAGTCCCCTCAGGACTCTCCTTTGCTCTCATTCGCTCTGGCCCGTGTCATGCATGAAGCGGGCCTCCCTGACGGTGTCATCAACCTCATCCACGGCAAGGGCAGTGGAGCGGGGCAGGACCTAGTCGACTCTGCTGACCTTGGGATGGTTGACAAGATCTCATTCACGGGCAGCACTCCAGTTGGAAAGATGATTGGTGAGACCTGTGGGCGCAACTTAGTCAGCGCGTCACTAGAATTGGGCGGGAAAAACCCGCTAGTCATCATGCCTTCAGCCAACATGGAAAACGCTGTTGAAGGAGCTTACTGGGCCGGTTTTGGAACAGCCGGGCAGCGTTGCACCAGCCTAGGAAACCTGATTATCCACGAGGACGTTTACAACGAGTTCGTAGAGCGTTTCATGGAGAAAGTGAAGTCGACAGTGATAGGCGACTCGATGCGTCACGACGGAGTTCTATACGGCTCGATGCTGTCGGAGAAGTACGCGGTTGACTTCCTCAAGGGCATAGAGATGTGCGAAGCCAGCGGTGCAGAGAAGATATGGGGCGAGGGTCGAATAACCAACGACAACAAGCCAGAAAAATTCCATGGTGACGCCAGCGAAGGTGTCTACATGTGGCCGCATGTCTACGTCGATGTAACCGAAGACATGGAGTGCTTCCACGAGGAGATTTTCGGACCTGTAGTAACAATCGTCAAGGCTCGTGACTTCGACCACGCACTCCATCTAGCCAACGCTTCTCCATACGGGCTCTCATCAGCAATCTACACTAATGATCGTCTCGAGGCTTACCGCTACAAGACTGGCATTAAGGCCGGAATGACCGGAATCAACAACTCGACCACTGGGGCCGAGGCTCACCTTCCATTTGGCGGTGTCAAGGGCAGTGGAAACGGAACCCGCGAATCTGGCATCTGGGTCATAGAGGCTTACTCTTACTGGCATGCCGTCAACGACGAACTCTCAGGCAAGCTCCAGCTGGCCCAGATGGACGTCGATGAGATTGAGATGGAAGAGGCTGAAGCCGACTACGCTGGGCTGGCTTAGATTAGCATCTCACCACATTCCGGACAAGGCAGTCCGGGTAGCCAAGCTCCGGGCATGTGGCCGCAGTTAACGCAAATCGAGGATTCGATATCTCCATCCATGAATCCGGATGGAGGAAGTATGCCTTCAACATTGTCAGAACCTTGAGTCCCAAGGGGACTCATGCAATCCCTTATGGGGCTAGGGCCGTGCCGTTGGGCATCGGGGATGCGGATGACTGAGGGCATCAAACTCCCGCTTCCGATGAAGAAGGGATTTGGCGCTACCGATAGAGTAGACGCGTGGTGGAAGGGACCCACCGCTATGGTTGCATATCTTGGCTTCATGATTGTCTATGCCACATGGCGTGGGATGATGGAGTCGGACTTCTGGTACTTCGAGGAATTCGGCAGGAGTGCAGGTAACCAGACCATGGCGATTGAAAGCCAAGGCAGCCACGTCCTGAGTCCTCTATTCAGCCCGCTGATTATACCAGGAAAGGGTGCAATGGGGTCACTTGTTCCGATGTGGCTGGCTTGGATGTCGCCGGCGATGTTTATCCTGATTTTTCCCGCAGGCTTCCGTGCCACTTGCTACTACTACCGCAAGGCGTACTACCGGGCCTTCATGCAACAACCAACCGGATGCGCTGTCTCTAAACCGTGGGACGAGTACAGTGGAGAAACGGGATTACTAGTCGTACAGAACCTTCATCGATACTTCATGTATGTCATGCTAATCTATCTGCCAATACTGTCATGGGACTTCTGGCTCTCTGTGAACTTTCACGATCCTTCGGGGGCTCATCATTACGGAGTCAGTTTCGGTTCAATCTGTCTACTAGTCAATGTGCTCATGTTGGCTGGGTACACGTTCGGATGCCACGCCTTCCGACATGTAATCGGAGGAGGATCAAACGACTGGACAGGGGATACTATGGGCAGAATCAAGTATAGGCTGTGGAAACTCTCCACAGGGCTAAATGAACAGCACAAAGAATGGGCACTGTACAGCCTTTTCTGGGTGATGTTTACTGACTTCTATATCTACGCCTGCACTGACCCTATGTTCGGGTGGACCGACCTTGTCCTGTGGGGTGGTCTGTGATGGAGGAAGTAATCAACCACGAGCACGATGTGGTCGTGATTGGGGCTGGTGGAGCCGGGCTGAGGGCTGCTATAGAGGCCAGCGCTGCTGGAGTTAGTGTGGCCATGATCTGCAAGTCGATGCTAGGCAAGGCACACACAGTGATGGCTGAGGGCGGTGCGGCGGCCGCTCTAGCGAACAAGGACCATCGAGACTCATGGCAAACTCACTTCCGTGATACGCTGAAGGGAGGCAAGTACCTAGGCGATTGGAGGATGGCTCAAATCCACGCTCAAGAATCCCCAGACAGGATTCGAGAGTTGGAGCAGTGGGGGGCTGTGTTTGACCGTACGCCGGAGGGTCTGACAAGCCAGCGCAACTTCGGCGGCCATACTTACCCCAGACTTGCTCATATCGGAGATGCGACTGGTCTCGAGTTGATTCGAACGCTGCAGCAGAAGGGCATCCACATGGGAATGGATGTGTTCATGGAGTTCACAGTGAGAAGACTATTCATCACCGATGGTCGCATCTCTGGGTGCTTCGCATACGACCGTAACGACGGCGCGTTGCACGTTTTCAAGGCCAAGGCGATAGTTCTGGCTACCGGTGGAATAACCCGCTGCTGGGAGGTCTGCTCAGGCTCATGGGAATACACAGGTGAAGGTCACGCTCTGGCCTACTGGGCTGGAGCAGAGATGGGCGACATGGAGTTCGTCCAGTTCCATCCAACCGGGATGATCTGGCCGCCTTCGGTCAAGGGTATTCTTGTCACCGAGGGTGTTCGCGGCGAGGGTGGAATGTTGACCAATTCTGAGGGTAAGCGATTCATGTTCAACTACATTCCAGAGATGTATGCCGATGAATTCGCTGATACCGAAGAGGAATCTCAGGCCTGGGTCGAAGAGGTCATCGCCGGCAAACTAGCTACCAAGCGCAGACCTCCCGAGTTGCTCACTCGTGATGTCGTTGCTAAGGCCATAAACAGCGAGCGCGATGCTGGTCGAGCTTCTGAGCACGGAGGTGCTTACTTGGATATCTCATGGAGATCAGAGGAAGAGGTCAAGAAGAAACTTCCAGGAATGTATCATCAGTTCAAGGAGCTCGCAGCCGTCGACATCACGAAGCAACCAATGGAAGTAGGGCCCACCGCACACTATGTCATGGGCGGAGTGAAAGTAGACCCTTTCTCTCAGGAGAGTACGGTCCCTGGGCTATTCGCAGCCGGAGAGGTCGCCACCGGACTGCACGGTGCAAATCGACTCGGCGGGAATTCTTTGTCGGACCTTCTCGTATTCGGCAGAATTGCTGGCGAGCAGGCTGCCGAATCCTCCAAGGAGATGGTTTACTTCGCTGGAATAGACCAGTCTGACATAGACGATGTGGTAGAGGAGACTCTTGCACCCCTCGGACGCGAGGGTGGTGAGAATCCGGCTAAAGTTGTCAGCGACCTTCGAGAAATGATGCAGAACAAGGCTGGAATCATCCGAAATGGGGACTTGTTGCTAGAGGCCTTACAGGATCTCGATGGTTTCGAGCACAGGGCTGCTGAGGTTTCCCCTGGCGGAGGTCGTGTCTACAATCCAGGATGGCATCAGGCTCTAGAATTAGGTGCCATGATAGACGTTAGCAGGATGTGTGCTCTAGCAGCATTCAGGAGAGAAGAAAGTCGAGGGGGACATACCAGAGATGATTTTCCAGACTCTGACTACACCTACTGGGGCAAGGTGAACAGTGTAATCAAGCAAGCTGATGACGGGTCAATGGACATAGACTATGTCTCCTATCCTCCGATTCCAGAAAATCTTGAGGCGTTGCTCGATGCCGATGACTTAGCCAAGGAGGGTAAAGCATGAGTGAAGAAGTGACATTTAGGGTCTTCAGGGGCGAGCCCGATGCCGACGGTGAGCCATTCGGGAGAATGGAGAATTACACCGTAGAGCTGGATGAGGGTATGGTAGTCCTCGATGTCATCCATAGGATTCAGGCTGAGCACGCACCTGATCTCTCATGCCGCTGGAACTGCAAGGCGGGTAAGTGCGGCTCGTGCAGCGCTGAAGTCAATGGTAAGCCCAAGCTGATGTGCATGACTAGGATGGAAGATGTTCTCAAAGAGACTCCCGAAGACAAACCGGTACTCGTCAAGCCTATGCAGGCTTTCCCACTCACTAAAGATCTAGTGACCGATACTAATTGGGCTTACGAGACTGATCGTAGAATCGCTCCGATTAACGGACCTGAGGAGCCTGATTGGGAGTTCAGCCAGCATGAGGCAGATAGAATCCAAGAGTTCAGGTCCTGTATCGAGTGTATGCTATGCGTGAATACATGTCACGTCCTGAGGGAGCACAAGAAGTTCGATGAGTTCGCAGGACCTCGTTTCTTCGTTCGCCTAGCCAACCTCGAGATGCACCCCCTAGATACAGAAAATAGGATTCCCGAAGTCAAGGATGATTTCGGAATAGGATACTGTAACATCACGAAGTGCTGCACGGAGGTATGTCCAGCTGGAATCAACATCACAGATAATGCAATCATTCCTCTCAAAGAGAGAGTAGTTACAGAGTATTACGACCCATTGGCTATGATAGCAAGGAAGCTGGGCAAGGATCGAAAATAGCGTACGCTACGCTGTAGGGTGGTTTCAAACGCGAAACAAGAGCGGGAAAACGCCTAGAGGCGCTTTGTTCCGCTCTTGCTTACGTTGGCCTTCTTGATC
>CEVQ01139595.1_pt1 | contig 16513 bp, 13 predicted proteins | sample 356551 | NCBI WGS metagenome assembly CEVQ01 (sample SAMEA2623756, study PRJEB7988) | marine metagenome | biome: marine biome (ENVO:00000447); feature: mesopelagic zone (ENVO:00000213); material: "saline water (ENVO:00002010), including plankton (ENVO:xxxxxxxx)" | depth 250 m | reverse complement strand
CCGAGTGGATAAATTCTATGGAAAAGAAAGGACCAGTCATACCCCAAACATAGATCTTTTATTAAACAAAAGTATATTCTTTGATTCTGCAATTAGCTCAACAGATGGTACATTTACATCCATGGGAAGTATATTCACTTCTAAATATCCTCACAAAATAGGTATTACTTGGACAAATAATCATTCAAAAGCTAAAAAAATTTTTGAAAATTTGAAATTATCTGGTTATGAACTGCATGCAACAATTCCAGATTATAATTTCTTTCAAACGTTATCAAAAAGTTTCAAAAATGATAACTGTGATATTTTTAATTCAAAAACACATGGATTGTTTGATGGGGTTGGTGATCTTATACTAAAACGTCTAAATTCAAAGGAAATGAAATCTCCATGGTTATACTACATACACTTAATGGATCTTCATTTACAGTCACCAGTTTTTTCAAAGTTTAATTCAAAATTTTTTGGCAAAACTCAGTATGAAAGAAAACTTTCATCAATTGATTTCTGGCTTGGAAAAATATTTGATTGTACTAATTTAGAAGACACTCTCTTCATAATCACATCTGATCATGGTGAATATGTTCTTGATAATAAAATGAGACCTGATTTTATTCCTACCGTTCAACAAAATTCTTTAATCAAAAATAATCAAATACCCAAAACCTTGAAACCTGTTGGATCATTAGCATTACAAACATCACGAAAAGTATTAACTCCATATAGGAAAAACAAATTCCAAAAATCATTAGACCCGTACGAAATAAGATCTACATACAAAAGAGGCAAGGATTATCTCTATGATGAAGCAGTAAAAATTCCGTTACTTTTTTTTGGTGCGGGAATTAAAGAGCAAAAAATCATCTCTCATTTAGTTAGACATGTAGATATTTTTCCTACGCTTGCAGATCTGTGTGGTTTCCCAATAAATAAAAAACAAATAGACGGAAGGAGTTTACTCCCACTTATTCAGGGTGATAATCTAGATGAAGTACCTGCAATAATTGAATCAATGCCTGTTTTAGCAAAGCCTGTTGGTGACGTAATAGGTGTACGAACATCAAAATTCAAGTATTATCGATCACGGAAAAATTCATTACGGGCTGTACACCTATTTGATCTAATTAACGATCCTAAAGAAATCAATAACATCGCACAAAATAACCCAAAGATTGTTGATGAAATGGAATTAATTTTATCCAAGTATTACAGTAAAAGTGAAATTAAAGTTGAAGAAAAATTAGTTGGCAAACAAAGATCTTTGGCGCTAAAAACCCTTAAGGAAATGGGTTATGATTAATCTATTCTCTGTTAATCCAATTAAGCAATTTATTTTTTAACTCTTCAATAAAACTAAAATTTTTATCTATTATGTTGTTTTTTTCTTTTGGATCATTAGACAGATCATATAATTCCCAAATATTTGGCTCTTCTAGATACAATAATTTGTATTTATTACTTTTAATACAAAATACATTTGATTTTTCAGGTGATGGAAATGGTCCATGTAACGCTCCTGTTTCCGAAAAAGTATACATATCTTCAAATTCAACTGATTCATCAGTTAAAATTTTCCCTAAACTTCTTCCCACACTTTCTTTTTCATTGTAGATTTCACACAATTCTAAAATTGTCGGAAATATGTCTAAATTACTATGTAGTTTTGAAGAAATTTTATTTTTCTGAATTTCTTTCCCAAGAAACAAGTAAAATGTTCGTATAGTTTCTTCATATGTGTATGAACCATAATTTCGTTCTCCATAACGTTCGCCTAATCCTGTTCCATGATCTGAAAAAAATACAATAATTGTATTGTTATCTTTGTCTAATTTTTTGACCGTTTCGATTATGCTTCTTGAATAAAAACACGCATTTTTAAAAACTAAATCATATCGTTTTGAATTATTCTCAAAGTCCTCATAAAATTCTGAATCATCCCACTCATATTTTTTCAAAACTTCAGAGACTGTTTCTCTATGAATATTTGTAAAATGTAAAAAACAAAAAATAGGTGAGTTTTTTGCCTCCGAAAATGCATTTTGCAGCAAATTCTTATGTTTCTCAGTTAGATTGTCTTTGTATTCATCATGAGCTTGATGTAAATCAAACCCTCTTTCTGTAATTACATTTTTGTGAAGTAAGTCGCAGTATGTGAGATAACCATTCTTTTTTAATATTTCTGTAATTGTAGTAGCTGTTTTCTTCAAATCTAAAACTTTGTAATAACCATCAACACCATTCTCCTTCCCATAACGTCCAGTAAAAATACTATTTACAGCACCAACGGTATAAGGGAAAGATGTAGTTACATTATCAAAAAGAAATCCATCTTTTGCTATTTCGTTAAACTCTGTAGATTCTGATAATCTATCGACCCTTGCCCCATCGATTAATACAAAAATTAAATTTTTTTTCATATTTCAATAATCACAACTTTACAGTTTAATCATTATGGTAGTTTTTAATAGATATTATGATATATGACAAGAAATTCAAAATATTCAAATGGTAGACCGAATAACTTTGAAAAAAATTCTGAAGTCGGATCATAAAAAAAAATCCATTTTTACTTCCAAATCTGATGTTCTAAAATTACTTAAAAAACAAGTTAAGCTCTCCAAAATCGAAAAAATTCTGGATTTTACTTTAAGTGATTGGGACAAAAATGAAAAAACAATTCTAACTCAAATATCAAAAAACTTCCATAAGAAAAAAATAATTATCAGAAGCTCTGTAATAGGAGAAGATTCCGAAGAATCTTCACATGCAGGTAGATATGAAAGCATTTTAAATGTAAACTCAAATTCAAAAAATCATATATCTACTTCAATAAATAGTGTGATTAATTCATACCAACAAAAAAAAAATTTAAATCCACGTAATAAAATTTTAATACAAACTCAGACTTTAGACATTATTACTAGCGGTGTGATTTTTACAAGAACATCTGATTTAGGTTCACCATATTATATGATAAATTATGAAGATGGTCAATCTACTGTTGGTGTCACACAAGGTTCTGTCAATAAAATAATAAAAATTTCAAGATCTGCAAATGGTAGAACCTTACCAAAAAAATGGAGATCTTTACTTTCTGCAACCAAAGAAATTGAATCTATTCTATCTTCTGATTCATTAGATATTGAATTTGGAATTACAAAAAATTATACCGTAGTAATTTTTCAAGTGCGTCCTATCACATCATTACAAAAAATCAAATCTAAAACACCTGATCTGCAAATTAAAAATAAGATAAATCAAAGCATGAAAAAATTTATCAAAATGGATAAAGCCAGAAAAATATCTGGAAAGCATCTAATTTTTTCAGATATGACTGATTGGAATCCTGCTGAAATAATTGGAAACAACCCAAATGAATTGGATTATTCGCTGTATAATTTTTTAATTATGAAAGATTCATGGTATAGAGGCCGTACCATCTTAGGATATCAAAAATTTTATCCTCATTCACTAATGGTAAAATTTGGAAATAAACCGTATGTTGACGTACGAGTTAGCTTTAATTCATTAATACCAGATAGTTTTGGACCAAAACTAACACAAAAACTGATGAATTTCTACTTAGAAAAACTAGCGAAAAATCCTCAGCTACATGATAAAACTGAATTTGAGATCTTGTTCACCTGCTATGATCTATCATTAGAACAAAGATTAGAGGAACTAAGAAATTTTAATTTCTCAAAAAAAGAAATAGAAAAAATACACAATGAGCTTCTGCTCTTCACACAAAAAATAATTAATGAATTTCCTAAAACAGCTACAAATTGTAAGGAAGGAATAAAAAAAATGACTCAGAATCGTTTGTTGCATATGAAAAAACTAACAAAAACTCAAAGCTATGTTTCGAAATTACAAACTGCTGAGATTTTATTAAATAATTGCAGAAATTTTGGCGTAATACCATTTTCTTTGATGGCTAGAATTGCATTCATATCAACTGCTTTTCTTAATAGTTTTGTAGCTCAAGGATATTTATCACAAAAATCGGTTGGGAAATTTATGAATTCATTAGAAACACCATTATCGAAATTTCAAAATGACATGACCAAATTTTCTAACAAAAAAATCACAAAAAAACAATTTCTTGAAAAGTATGGTCATTTACGCCCAGGAACATATGATATAACAGTGGATAGATATGATAAGAAAAATCCATTTTTAAGTCACATTAAATTTCAAAATTTTAAATCATCAAGCACTTATGACTTGAATTCAAAGAGAATTGAGAGATTGTTAAAATTAAATAATTTTAAAATTTCAATTAATGATTTCTTTTCATTCATTCGAAATTCATTGATCATGCGTGAGGAATTAAAATTTGAATTCACTCGAAATCTAAGTGATGCATTAGAATTAATTGCAGAGGCGGAAAAAGATTTAGGATTTTCCAGAAAAGATATTGCATATCTAAACATTAACACAATTTTTTCATTCTATAAAAAACATCCAAAATCTAAATTGAAATCATTATTGAGAAAAAGAATAGAAGAGAAAAAATATCAAAGTAAAATCAATAATCATCTAGTGTTACCATCCATAATTAGATCAAAAAATGATTTCGAATTAATTCAATATCATTCTTCAAAACCAAATTATATTACTGAAAAAACTATTTCATCAGAAATTATTAATCTGAATAGAAGAGGAGAAGTGTTTGACTTGGAGAATAAAATAATATTATTAGAACAGGCGGATCCTGGATATGATTGGATATTTACTAGAAATCCTGCAGCTTTAATTACGAAATACGGTGGTGTTGCCTCTCATATGTCAATCCGGTGTTCTGAAGTTGGTCTTGCTGCTGCTATTGGTTGTGGAGAAATTATTTATGAAACACTTCATAATGCATCAAAAGTATTGTTGGACTGTAAAAATCACCAAATAATTGTTTTAGAACATAAAAAACATGATGAGTATATAGAACAGAAAAAAATTTACAAATCACTTGGATATATTAAATAAAACGAATTTCTGATGAGAACAATGACACATAAACCCAAAATTGGAATTTCATTGCGAGTAGTACAAGCTCCCAATTATGATGAGAAAAGGGATGCATTAAGTCAAGATTGGTCATCCTTATTAGAAGAATTAGGATTTATTCCGGTTTTTATCCCAAATACATTAAGCAGTTTAGAAAATTTCTTGGAGGAGATATCATTAGATGGATTAGTGTTATCTGGTGGTGATAACATCGGTGAAAATCAAGGCAGAGATGAAACAGAAAATAAACTTCTGATGTATGCGATAGAAAAAAAAATTCCAGTAATTGGTGTTTGCAGAGGCATGCAATTAATTAATGCCTATTTCGGGGGTAAACTATCAATAGACGATTCGACGATTCATTTAGCAAAGAAACATAATATTGAAATTACAGACACAAACTTTTCTTCTTTGTTTAAATCATCGTCTTTCCATGTTAATACATATCATAAAAATATGATTCGGACTGAGGGAATGGGTGGTGGATTAAAATCATTTGCAATTTTTAGTAAAGATAACTCAATCGAAGGATTCTTTCATGAGAAACTTCCGATTATTGGAGTAATGTGGCATCCTGAAAGAGATCCTGATTCAAACAATAAAGTAATCTTGTCGGCTGTTTTAAAAAATAAAAATTTCTGGAAAAACCAACTTTGAATGCAATAATTTTAGCTGCAGGAAAAGGTGAAAGACTTCATCCTCTAACAGAAAATAAACCAAAATGTTTGGTTGAATTATTTGGAAAATCATTACTTCAGTGGCAAATTAATGCGTTTCATGAGTTTGGAATAGATGACATAACAGTAGTTTCTGGTTATAAATCTGAGGAAATCCATTCTCCGTATGTTACCATACTAAAAAATGAAAAGTTTGATTCAACTAATATGGTTGAATCGCTTTTTTGTGCAGAAGATAAGCTATCAACTTCTACAATTGTTTCTTATGGAGATATTATTTTTGAGTCAAAAGTTCTAAAAAAAATTATTGAATCCAAGGATAATTTTTCAGTTGTAGTTGACAAAAACTGGTTAGATTATTGGAAAATTAGGTTTGAAGATCCTTTGAATGATGCAGAAAGTCTAAAAATCAATGATAGCGGATACATTACCAGCATTGGGCAAAAAGTGAAAGAAATTGATGAAATTCAGGGCCAATATATCGGACTCATGAAATTTCAAAATGAAGGAATAAATTTTCTAAAATCTTTTTACACTAAAGCAAAGGAACAATCAAAATCTGGTATTAACATACTCAACCCCAAAATAAAATTTGAAAATTCATACATGACTGATCTATTAAATTCATTAATAGATTCTGGATGTCGATTAAAAGATGTTGAAGTTGAGCATGGTTGGTTGGAATTAGATTCTATTTCGGATTATAAAATATATGAAGAAATGTTTTCAAATGGAACATTGGAAAAAATATTTTCAATACCTAGATAATTCTAACTTGACATAAATATGCTTAATTTGAACAAAATAAAAAGATAATAAAGTTAAAATATACATTTTATTTTTTTTCTATAATGAAGCCTAATATTTTTTTTATAACGATTGATTCTATAAGAGCAGATAAGTTTTTTGGAAAGAAAAAATCATCACATACTCCTAATATTGATAAATTAATTCAACATGGAGTGTATTTTGAAAACAACATTAGTGTCGCAGATGGAAGCTATACTTGTATGGGTAGTGTCTTTACCTCTCTATATCCATTTCAAAGTGGATTGACAACTGTCAAATCTTATTCCAAGGCAACAAAAATCTTTGACAGACTTCGTAAGTTTGGATATAGCCTTTATGGAACAGCAACTCGCGCACCATTCTTTCTATACATACTTGATAGATTTGATGAAAAATTTAATTTTCCTAAACCAGGATTTCTTTATACTGATTCACCATTACAGGACTCTGAAGCAGTTACAGGACCATCAATTCTTGATAGACTAAAATCAGGCAGAATGAAAGAACCATGGTTTAATTATATTCTATTAATGGATTTGCATAGAAGCGTAAAATACGGAGTTCCAAAAGAATTTTTTTCTGAACAATACGGTGATACAGATTATGACAAAATGTTATCTGCAATTGATGTTTGGCTTGGAAAATTTCTAGAACATGTGAATCTTGATAATACCATTGTTGTTATTACAGGGGATCATGGTGACTTTATTCCAACTAAAAAAGTAGGTTATGAAATGACTTACATCCCATCATTGTTTGATCCTGGAAGAAAAGTTAAAAAGAAATTACCTAAATCTTTACATGGAATTGCCTATAAACTGTTTCTTGGAGTTCGCTTTTTAGCGGTTCCAACAAGAAATTATTTTCTTAAAAGAAAACTTACACCTTTAGAAATGAGATCATTAAGTGTTAGGGGTTACAGGCATCTTTGGGAATTATATGATGATACAGTACGTGTTCCATTACTAATTTCAGGTTGTGGGATAAAAAAAACAAATCAAATTATTTCACAGCAAGTAAGACACATAGACATAATGCCTACTTTGGCTGAGATGATTGGTATGCCTTTTGATTATGGCAAAGTAGAGGGTAGAAGTGTTTTGCCATTAATTAAAGGGGAAAAAATGGATTTGGAACCTGCCTTTATAGAAACACAGGAACGTAGACTTCCAACAAGAATTGGTAACTCCATTGGGGTTAGAACGGATGAGTACAAATATTGGAGAGCAAGAAAAAACCCTAAGAAACATGTTGAATTGTATGATTTAAAAAATGATCCTGATGAATTAACTAATTTGGCAAAACAAAGGCCAGATTTAGTAGAATACTTTGAAAATCTTATTCGTGAAAAATACAAAAACAAACACGAAGAAAGTTATCAGGATGAGGAGGAAAATGCAAAAATCGAAAAACGTATGCTATCCATGGGGCATGTTTGAGTAGAGCAAAACACATGATTTACGAATGAAACCAAATATTCTTTTTATTGTTATAGATTCTTTGAGAGCTGATTATTGCTATGGTGAAAAAAAAACATCAGTAACACCAAACATTGATTTTTTAATAAATAAAGGAGTATATTTCAAACAAGCTGTAAGTTCAATTGATGGGACCGTTCCTTCACTAAGTAGTATTTTTACAGCAAAATATCCTTTTAAAAATAATATAACCTGGTCAAAAAACCATAATAAAGCATTAGAGTTTTTCAAAAATATTAAGACTTATGGATATTCAGAATATTTGAAAGCTCCTGACAACCCATTCTTTAGAACTCTTTCAAAGGATTTTGAAGGTAAAGATCTAACTTCTAGCCTTTCATATCCAGGTCTTTGGGAAGGAACAGGTAAGTTGATTCTTTCTAGACTAGATAAGGGAAACATGCAATCACCTTGGATATTTTTTGTTCATATTATGGATTTACATACTCTTAAACCGCTACCAGACGAATTTAATATTCCAAAATATGGTAAATCAGAATATGATCGAAGAATATCTTTAATTGATGATTGGTTAGGAAAATTTCTAAAAAAAATTGATCTCTCGAAAACTTTGGTAATTTTGACCGCTGATCATGGTGAATTTGTACACGATTTAGATATGCATGCTGAATATGTACCAAAATTACAAAAATTTTTTAAAAATGGAAAAAAAATTACGCCAGAATTTTTAACACCTGTAGGAATTAAGATTTTTGAAGGTCTTCGTACCACGATAAAAAATCGTAGAATGGCAAAATATGAAAAATCATTATCTGCTGAAGAACTACGAACTTTGACTGAACGAGGACATGGTATTTTATTTGATGAGGTATTACGAGTGCCTTTAATTTTTTCAGGATATGGCATTAACAAACATTCAGTGGTTACGCAACAAGTAAGACTCATTGACATATTGCCTACACTAGAATCAATAGTAGGAACATTTCATAATCAAAAAGTTGATGGTAGAAACTTAATTCCTATGATAAACGGTGAAATTATGGATGATTTACCTGTGTATATTGAGGGCGCACCAAAATTAGATGATCCAGTTGGTGATACCATTGGAATTAGAACTTCAAAATACAAGTATTGGCGTTCACGAAATAACCCTCAAAAAAATGTCGTTTTATTTGATTTGGAATTAGATCCTTCAGAAATTACAAATATATCTAATAACCATCCATCCATAATTTCTCAGATGGAACAATCTATGTTGAAAATAACTAATGATTCTGAAAATAATCTGGATGATGATGAACATGATGAATTATCTGATGATGAATACGCTAAAACCAGAGACGAATTAAAAAGACTAGGTTATATATGATTTTGAATTTTTATGAAACGAAAAATTTTAAAAAGCAAGAAATTTCCGATTTATCATTATTCTACTACAATTTCTGGGAAAAAAATATCACGAGATATAGTTCATAGACCAAATGTATCTGCAATAATTGCTTTCAAAAATAACAAAATTTTAGTGGTCTCTCAAAATCGTTTTCCCAATGAAACTGATATCGAAATTCCTTCTGGTAATATAGAAAAAAATGAAAGTCCTATCCAAGCAGCACATCGTGAATTTCTTGAAGAGACAGGTTACCAAGCAAAAGAAATGATTCCACTGGTTAGCTTTTACACTACAATTGGATATAGTACACAAAAAATTTTTTGTTTCGTTGCTAAGGATTTTAAAAAAATAGCAAAACCTAATTTGGACGAAGATGAATTACTCAGAATAAAAACATTCAAGTTTGAGAAACTAATGAATATGGCTCTAAACGGAAAAATTATTGATGCAATTACTTTATCGTCTGTTCTTTTTTTTGCAATTAAAAATAAATTATTTTAATTATGTTCTCTTATCCAAGTTCTTAGTAATAACCGCTTTAGTTTTTCATCTTCGAAATCTTCAAATAACGTTCGATCATGAATCAACCATCTATTATTACTGAACATCATATCTCCTGATTTTAATGTATAAGTCATAACTTGATCCGAATTACTTAGAATTTCTTCCAGAAATTTAATAGCTTGAATTTGAATTTGTGTGAGTGGTTGTTTAGCTTTTTCATGACCTGTGAAAATTAATTCTCTTTGATATTTGAATTTTAATTCATTGTTTACAAATTGAAATATTGGTTCAAATCTTGTAGCATTTTCTTCTCCCACATTTTCATTTTTCTTATCATGATGAAACTTTTCATAAAGAATTTTTTGTAATTTCTGTTTTTTTAGAAGTTTATTATGTATGGTATATGCTGACATGAATTTGCTTACACCACCACTTTTGGCAGGATTTATGCACAATAAACCAACATAATCTGGAGGATTTTTGAAAATATGCGAACCGTCTGTATGATAAGAACCTCCCTCATTAGTATGATGATATCTAGCACCGGTTTTCATAGTTTTTCCTAAATCTTTTATCATGACCACTTTTTCACGATCTTTATTTTGTTCTAATAATTTTCCAATTATTTTTGAAATTATGACATAAATACTTCGTTTTTCATCTAAACTGAGATTTGATAATTCATGACCATTAATAACAAAAAAACCACATCCGTTGATTAAAATTTTATTTTTTAAAGTTTTAACATATTCTTTCAAAAATTTAAAATCATTTGGATCTTCATTAGGTATTTTGATTCTATTAGTGAGTAATTCATCCAAACTTTTACTATTTAGTACTACCGAAAACTTCTCAGGTGAATTTTCTAATGTATTATCCCAACACATATCTGAATCTGAAATTGTTTTTTCCAGAATTTCCATTATCAAAATTTTATACCTACTTTTATAAAATCTATTGGACATTGTCATTAGTGAACACGATCCACAGATAATGCCATGAAAAAAAATTTGATTATGATATGTATTGATGGTTGTAGATATGATAGAGCTGAAAACTCTAAAATTTTTACAGATTATCTTCCTGGAACCAATTTTTGTTCCCAGTCAATCACATATGCTCCGTATACTAATTCTTCAGTACACGCAGTTTTTAGCGGATCGTATGGAAACAGGAATGGATGTTTCAGTTATTGGCATTCGTTAAAATTTAAGAATGAAAAATTTAAAACTATTACAAAATATTTAACTGAACAAAATTATTACACCCATGCTGATATTCACTCTAAATTGGCATTACCTGTTTCCGATTTTGAAAAATTTGAAATTTACGATGAAACTAGCTCTGATCTGATTGATAGGCATAAAAATTTGATAAAATTAATGAAAATTAAATTTTCTGAAGGGAAAAATTTCTTCTTATATCTGCATTACGAAAAAATCCATACAGGGATTATGAATTCAGTTTTAAAAGCCTACACAAATTTTAGTGAAGAATATTTCAAAAACCGAGAAAAAAATGAGGAACGATATGATAAGTTATTCGAAAAAAGTGAAACCTACCTAAAAAATATTCTAGATGCAATAAGTGATCAAGATTTAACTAAAGATACACTTATTGTGATTTTTTCAGATCATGGGATTAGTCTTGGTGAAAAAATGGGTGAAAGGGCTTATGGTGCATTCTGTTATGATTACACAATTCGAACATTTGGTTCATTCATATCTTCTGAATTTCAACCACATCTAATAACACAACAAATTAGACATGTTGATTTTTTACCTTCGATTATTGATTTTCTAGGAATTCCATTTGATGAAACATTTTCACATTTTGATGGTCAGTCTATAATTCCATTATTTTATAACAAAAAAATTCCAGAGGAAATTGCCTTCGCTGAAACAGCAAATCCACTATCAGAAAAAATGCCTCCAAAAAAACCAAACACAAAATGCGTTCGTACTTCTAATTGGAAATTAATTTTTAATGAATATGATGATACCAAAGAACTTTACAATCTTAAAGATGATCCTAATGAAGAAAATAATCTTTATGGTAAATCTTTTCCTATTGAAGATGAACTTTGGGATAAATTAAACACGTTAAATAAATCATAAAAATTGTTTTCGCGCTAACTCCAAGTCTTTTGGTGTATCTATTTCACACCATTTTCCATCTACAAATATTGGGTTGATTTCCACCTTTGACTCTACAAGATCCTGTAAGAAATCCATAAGTTTTGCTGACTCGAATGATTTTGCATCATGAAATTTTCCTTTATGGGTTTTTCTTAATTGTTGTAAATGTTTTTGTAAAATCACTGTAGATATATTTCTTAATTTTATAATTCCTAAAAATTCACCAATCAAATAACCCTTTTTTTCTACGGGAAGATTTTCCGAGAATTTTTCAATCCTTCCATCCTTTATCATTACCTTTCCTGCTAATTCTATCGGATTATCGCTTCTTTTTTCGTAAGATTTAGTCCAATTAAGATCAACTGCTACTACAAAATTTGAACTAGATGACAAAATTTGTTCAATAATATTTTCATCAAAAAGTATATCACCAAATGTTATCAAAAGATCTCCTGAAATTTCTGAATCTGCAGCAATCAAACTTCCTAACTGATCATGTTTATCATATTCAGGATCATCAATAAATGAAACACCTTCTAAATGAAACTCGTTTGATTTAAAACCTCTAACGACAAATATCTCACAGATATTATTCCTTTTTAATTGATTAATTTGTCTCTGAATTACTGAAATTCCGTTAATGTCTAACAAGGATTTTGGTAAACCTCCTGTGATTTCGTTTAATCTAATCCCTCTACCTGCGGCCAAAATTAATGCTTTCATAAATATGAAATCAATCTTGTATAATTATACAGTTACTATTTGATTATAGTAATAACCTGAACCGATTGAAGATGAATTACAACAAATTGGGATATGTTTAGAACTAAACGAATTTGTTGATATTTAGAATTGGATTCTTAAAATTATCCTCATCTAGAAAAATCTGGTGCCATAATTCTAAATTAAATAAAAACATAGTTTGTCTCAGAACATTATCATCTATTTCTTTATCTTTTGAATTTTTAATATTTGAACTGCTAATTTTGTTTGTTAATGATTCTAGTTTGATAGATTCTATATTGAGGTAAGCTCGTTTATTTTTAATTGATTTGTCAATTACAGATTCTGCTATATGTAGAAATTCCTTTTTAAAATAATCATAAAAAGGAATTCCCCATGGAAATTTTTTCCTGTTGACTATCTTTTCTGGTAATAATTCACTTCCAATCTTTTGTAAGATGTATTTTTTAGTAAAATTACATTTTTCATTAATTTTCAAATATGATGGAATGGATGCAGAAAACTCAACTAATTTGTAATCTAAAAATGGTTCTCTTAATTCAACTGCATGAGCTGAACCTGTTCTATCGATTCTCCATGTTTGCGCTCCGGGAATTTCAGTTTTTAATTCAAATAAAAGGGCTTTATTCAATGCATTATGTTCTGAATAATCTTGTATGATTTTTCCAAAAGCATTTGATGGGTGATTTTTGTTCATATGATATTGTAATACGTTGTTTGAGAACGTGCTGTTTCTAAATTCCTCATCTTTAAAAAATCCTGATGAAATCATTTCTAGATTTTTTCCCTTTTCAAAAATCGTACTATCTTTAGCAAATTGTACATATCTATTATAACCTCCAAATAATTCATCTGAACCCTCGCCAGTGTAGGCAACAGTTACGTGTTTTTTGATCGCTTCAGCAACCATATAGTTTGAAAGAATGGATGGACGTCCAAAAGGAAATTCCATATGCCATAAAATTTTTGGAAGTGATTTTGTCAAATCTGAAAAGTCAATCAAAATCTCTGTGTGGTTGGTTTCACAATGTTCGGCAACAATCTTTGCTTCGTCAAATTCATCTAATTCATTACCGAATCCTGTTGTAAAAGTTTGAATTGGGTTATCGGTTAATTTAGCTAGAATTGCTACCATCACACTAGAATCTAATCCTCCTGAAAGTAACGCTCCTATTGGTGCGTCACTAACTTTTCTTTTATCAATTGCATTTCCAAGAATTTTTTTTAATTCACCAATATTTTCTTTTTCTGATAATGAATTTTTTCCTAATTTTAAATCCCAATATTTTTCAATTTTTAATGATTTCTCTGAAATATCAAATGTTAATTTATGTCCTGGAAGTAATTCATAAATATCTTTTAGCAATGTCTGACCATCAATAGTATATGCATAAGTCACAAATTGGCACAGACCACTAAAATTTAGTTCACGTTTAACTTCTTCATACTGTAAAATTGATTTAATTTCTGAAGCGAAAATCAAATTATTATTTTTTAACCAATAATACATTGGTTTCACGCCTAATCTATCCCTCGCAATTAATAATTTCTTATTTTTTAAATCCCATATTGCATATGCAAACATCCCGTCAAGATAATCTACACAGTTTTCTCCATATTCCTCGTAAATATGTACAAGAACTTCAGTGTCTGTATTGGAATAAAATACATGACCTTTTTCTTCTAACCCTTTCCTTAACTCTCTAAAATTATAAATCTCACCGTTATGTATTGCCCAAACTGTTTCATCTTCATTATGAATTGGTTGTCTACCAATGTCCCGTAAATCCATCACGCGTAATCTCTCACAACATAACGAAACGTTATTGTCTACATAGAATCCCTCTTGTTCAGGTCCTCTGTGTTTACAGGCATTACCCATTAATTTGATTAAATCTTTATCGGTCCATGAAATTCCACAAATTCCACACATATCAAAAATCTCCAGTACCACGAAAAATTTTATGTGATTCTTTAAATTCTATTTCGTCGTCTATATCCATCCATAACAGATTATCTGTCGTTTGATATCCCACTTCCAATTTTTTCTTTATTAAATTTTCAATACCTGTTGTGTAATATCCATCTTTTTTCCCCTTTATTAGATTGTCAATTTCATAAAATAACTTTTTTGAAGCATTTTTTGAAAATTTTGCCATTCCAATAAAATTTCCAGCTGCATGTTCTTTTTTAATTTTTTTATTCACTTCCACGATTTTATTATTTTCAATTCTAACTTTCATTGTCTCATCTCTAGTATTTGTCTCGATCATTATCCCGATGTCAGATTGTATTCCCAAACATTTTCTGAGAATTTCTTTATCAAACATCAAGTCTCCATAAACACATATGAAATCTTCTTGTAGTTCTTTAATTGCTAACCACATTGAATAAATATTATTCATTTCATTAAATCTTGCATTATGTATATACTGAATTTGATTTTTCATCAAATTATGAATCATTTCTGATTTATATCCTGTAACAACAAGAATATCCTCTATGCCATTTTTTTTGAAAGAATTGATTTGATGTTTTATAATTGGAATTCCATTAATTTCAAGTAAGCATTTTGGCATCTCAATATTACCCATTCTTGTGCCTTTACCAGCAGCTAAAATTAGACCTTGCATGAACTTAATTTGGGTTGATTGCCGGTCTTAGTGATTGTTTTGAATCTAGAGATTTGAAAGCATCTTCTAAACCTCTTGCAGAAAATTCAAAATGTGGTCCAACTAATTTTTTATAAGGATATTTTTCTTTTGTTTTTAAAACTAATTCTATTGCTGTTTTCAGATGTTTTGGATTATAATTATGCATTCCAATAATTTTCAGACATTTTGTAATAATATCTGAACTGTCTATAGTGGCGTGATTATTTGGATAAATTGCACCTAACAGAATGTACGTTCCTCCCACTCTAGTCATTTTTAATCCTTGATTGATTACCGATGGCTCTCCTGTTACTTCGATCACAACATCTACTCCTCTATTGTTCGTAATTGTCATTATTTCATCCAAAACTTTTTCCTTAGATTCTTTTGCATTAATTGTCACGTCTGCTCCAAATTGCTTTGCCATCTTTAATCTCTCATTCATTATATCTATCGCAATAACTTTTTTTGCGCCTAATTGTTTTGAAAATGCACATGCATACATTCCTAATGCTCCACATCCTTGAATTACTACATAATCGCATTCCTGGAATTCGGCATAATCTAATCCACTTGTTATTGTAGAGCCTGCGCACATCAAAGGCGCAACTTCTTCATCACTAAGTTCAGAAGAAACTTTGAAAATATAACTTCCTTTTTTGAGATGAACATATTTTGCAAAACCTCCCGTAAAATGTGGTTTTTCATCACTTTTTACATGACCATATTTGAACATTTTAGTACATTTTTGGGGAAGTTCTTTCTTACAGAAGAAACATTCTCCACATCCAACGGTCATTGACCAAACAACTTTATCTCCTATTCCAAGTTTCTCTCCATTAAAATCCGTTTTTAAATTATTTCCAATGGCAATTATTTTACCTACCATTTCATGACCAAGTATACATGGTGTTGGAAATGGTCTATGGCCTAACCATGTATGTACATCAGAACCACATACTGTTGCTAACGTAGTTTCTACAATTGCATCATAATCACCAATATCTTCATACAATGGAAATCTTTTTTTTTCCAACGGTAATTTTGGACCATTAAAAACGACTGCATCTCCATTTTGTAAGTTCATAATAACAAATTCATCAATTTTATCATTAAAAATATTTCTACTTTTGTTATTGAATTAATGATTTCTGAAATCTATCTTTGATAATTA
>CEVQ01140936.1_pt1 | contig 16561 bp, 10 predicted proteins | sample 356551 | NCBI WGS metagenome assembly CEVQ01 (sample SAMEA2623756, study PRJEB7988) | marine metagenome | biome: marine biome (ENVO:00000447); feature: mesopelagic zone (ENVO:00000213); material: "saline water (ENVO:00002010), including plankton (ENVO:xxxxxxxx)" | depth 250 m | reverse complement strand
CCTCATCTGGTTTCCGACCAAGCCGCCGCCATCTGGTATCCTTTTTTGGTGCACCCGGTGGAAAAAACCGATCGATGGGGTGCTGAAACCTATACAGAATTAATGAGGTTAGGTGAAGTCGAGCCTAATTCAGGAATTACAATGAGATTTGGTCGAGAATATCTTCGGGAACAAGTCGAACTACCAGGATGGAGAGAAGATATCACCCACTTTCGAGTTCTACAAGCCAATGAGATACCAAACGGTTGGGTTTTCGGATGGGAATTTCAGTCGCCAATAATCGAAATGCAACACTACATGCCTTGGCTTTTGCAACGCACACGTGAGTTAGGTGGGATTATAGAGCAGAAAGAGGTTAAAGATTTGTCAGAAATTTCTGCTGAGATTATCGTCAATTGTAGTGGTATTGGAGCGAGAGAATTGTGTTCTGACATGGAGGTTAAACCGGTTCGTGGTCAAATCATCTACATCGAGCAAGATCCTGGATTTGGCCGCTATGACCAGCAACCGGAGACCCTCACCTACACTATCCCAAGGCGAGACTGTACAGTTCTGGGAGGAACTGCACAAAGTGACGATTGGAGTCTTGAATTACGAGACTCCGATCGAGAATATATTTTGTTAAAATGCGAAGCCGTTTGGCCTGAACTTGACCGAAGCAAAATAATCGGAGAATCGGTTGGACTTCGTCCCTCACGAAGTGAGGTTAGACTCGAAGCGCAGAAGACAATAAACGGCCTCATCATTCACAATTACGGCCACGGCGGAGCAGGCGTTACCTTGTCATGGGGATGTGCTGATGAAGTATTGAGAATCATCCAAGAAGAAACTGAAAATTAAAGGAGATTGGATTTTTTTGCGATTCTTAGACCAACGATTGCGATTAACAGAACTGTCAGAATATCCGTGATTGATGAGAGCTCCAGTACGGAATTATCGTCTTCCGAATCATCATCATTACTGAGTTCCTCTTGATTTGTTGAATCGGTCAAATATTCAATATCAGAATAATCAATTTGCATCATTTTCCCTATTGTAGAGTAGCGGTCTGATTTCCAAGTCTTACCGTCTATGGTTTCTGAACTGGTTGGCCTTGTGTTGACGAATAGAACTGAAATTACAGATTCGCCAGAATCTGTGACGTCTCGTTTGAACGCCGTTGATGAGCCAGAAAATGCTCCGTTGTGATTCCAAACCTGAGTATCAGTAGAAGCAATGTAGACCCCTCTGCCATAGTAACCACCCATGGAAGGCGCACTAGGATTGCCAATGAAGAATTCAAACGGGTCTGAGAAAGCACTAGTGAATAGGGTTCCATCAAGATGGGCTATGAATTTCGCGTAATCTGAAGCGGTAGAAATCCAGCCGCCACCACCATCTTTCTCTTCCAAGACAAAATCACCACAATCTGGATCTGCTGCGTAATCAAAAATTGGATTGCCTTCATCATCCGTTCCTGAAGGGAAATGGCACAAACTCCAATCATCTTCATAATCGTAGTATAGTACTTCGTTAGGGTCTCTTTGATCGGGCATTGTCATTCCGATTTCCATAGAAGTTATACCCATTGGAGTAAGAACATTTTCTATGGCGTATACCTCGTAATTTTGTTCACTAATTTGCTCAATAATTTGGCCAAGAATTTGGTATCCAATGTTAGAATATACATAATCGGTATCCGGCTCGTAATTTAGAGGGTGGCGTAACCACTCCTTCAAAATACTCTCCATTTGTATTGGAGCAGTGTTGCCATTATCATACTGTGAATTGAGTCCCTCTTTGTCTATGCAAGGGTCATTTCTACTATGCCAAGTATTCCAATGCCAATATGTAGGATCAGAACTTACCTCCCAACCCCCTCTATGGTTGAGAAGATGAGATATTGTCACATCGTTGATGGAGTAATCAAGGTCGAAATTAGGGTAATCACATCCTTCTATTGGTTCGGGAATCAAATGCGGAATATAGTCTACCATTTTATCATCAAGAGTTAGCCTCCGATCTTCAATTAGCGTCAATATTGATGCCGCGGTAATTGCTTTGGATAAACTGGCGATACGAAATTTAGAATTATTTTCAACAGGAAAATTATGTTCTACATCTGCGAAACCGAATGACTCCCTCATAACAAAGGAGCCATTGTGTAGGACTGCTAGTTGCCCACCGGGGATTTCCCAACGATTCAGCAGATCATCAATTTGCTGGTAATATTCCTCGAGACCGGACTCCTCGGTTTCGATTATTTCATGTTTATCAGCGCTGGAAACGGGGGCAAGAGCAAGGATTGTGACCAGAAGAAGTGCGACCCGCTTACTCCGATTCACACCCCCAGAGTGAGATTTAGACCATCAATTATCGCCTTGTCTTGGAATCAATCGTCGTGATGGCCTACCCAAGCTGCCTCAGCGTGCAATGTCTTCGACTTGACTGGGACAATCTTTCGGTAGATTTCGTACGGGTTACGACGCTCGCCATTTACTGTTAGAAGTCGCTCAAGTGGAATATCGAAGTGCTGTTCATTTTGAATTAACAATGGTTCAATTACCTCCCAATCGGCTTCCTGGAGTTGAGTGAATTCTCCACCATTGAGTTGAGAAGAGGACAATCTGTTGTGCGGATCTCTGACGTAGATTGCACCACCACTCGCAAGAGAGAATAGATTCCCACCAGGATATGGTGTTTCCAACGCGCTCATCGAGCCATCTCGGCCAAACTCAAGGCCGTTGATGATAACAAATCCGCCGCCATCAAGAGGGTCTCCGGCCATGAAAGATTCAGCGAGATAATCAAGGGCGGTCCCATTGATTACGAGACGTGGTCCGCCGACCGAGTTAATCATCGGTCGGCCAGCGGCGTTGCCTAGAACAAACATATCTCCGCCCTTCGAACCGTATCCGTAGCACTGGCCAACATCACCATGAATCACCAACTCGCCAGACTTGTGAATCTGAGCGACTTGATCTTGACCATTTCCGTGCATGTGAATTGTCATTCCATCATTACCGCTCGCTAAGTAGTCGCCTACAGCCCCGAGTACATCCATCCTGACATCACCTGTTCTTGGGCCGAATCCATTGCCGATGAATCGATGTCCTTGGCAATTAATCACTAAAAATTTCTTCCATCCCAATCGATGCATTGCGACTAATTCACGGGCTAGAGAGTCCACACCTTCGATTGGGTAAGGTCGTGCGTCGATAACGAAGGCTTGAGTTGAACTGCCAGGCTTCGGTCGATGTCCGACGGTTTTCTGCCCAAGATAAGCATCGCATGGGGTTGCAGCAGAGGAGGCGACGGTACGAATTAGCGCCGCCTCGACTAAGTCCTTCCACACAGACTCTCTTAGGTTTCCACAGTCGTATTTTCGGTTCAAAAGAAGAATTAGTGTTTCCCAAACCCATTCACGACCTTTGGTTGAGGCGGCTTCCTCAAGCGCTTCTAAACAACCACGAGATTCTGACCAATCCATTGTCGCTAAACCTGCTACTAGAGCATCGTAAGTCGCTCGTGGAGTGTCTAAGGTAAGTGAATAGGAGCCTGCTTCTGTTACTTTGTAATCGCCCGTTGGAGTTGTATCGACAATCGCTCCAAATTTGTCTTGCATAACCAGAGTCTTACTACCATCTGGATTCGGCATTAAATCGAACATGAAGGCCCCACCATCGGTGTATGAACCTCCTCGAGCATTCCAATATTCGTCGGCCCTGCGCCAGAAGCGAGTGTCCTCGGATGCTAGAGATTCTAGAACCGCATCAATCACTTGTTTCTCTGAGCCGCAGAAGGCAATGCCAACATCTCCACGCTGGTAAGCAAAGACTTGTGGCCTCAACATCGAGGTGTCCGTAATTCCCAACAAGCGATGAGTCGGGCCATCGGATTGTGCGATGATGAAGAACCAAGGGCCATCGGGAGAGCCATGAATGTGGGTCTTCTGAATCGCTTCGTAAACCTCTTGTTTTTCCTCTGGCAACATAACGAAGTCGAGTTCACTCGTAGGAGCGAGACTCTCGATAACGTGCTCAAGTGAATATCGGTAAACTCGACGATGAAGATCGAAGGCCAGCGCGGCTACCTCGGTATCTGTAAAGAATAGAGGTTCCATACCGCGCTGAGCGAGATAATCCTTCACTGAAACATAGTTCGAGAAGTCTCCATTGTGGACAAGAGCACAATCAATTCCCTGACCAAATGGGTGCGCACCCCCAGGGTGAGTGACCCGCCCTCGAGTTGGGTAGCGGTGATGGCCGATCCAAACGTGAGCAGTCATGTCCTCTAAGTGATAATAGCGAATCACATCTTCTGCATATCCGACAATTTTCAGAATCAGAATATCTCTACCGTGACTCAAGACGAAAGCATCGGTACGGCCGTCCTTGGCGTAGAACTCAACATTCAGAGCATGAGTTGTATGAAATGTGTACTCCTCTTCGACAACTGCCCTATCGGCTGCATCGACAACTGCTGAGAGGCTATTCTCGATGAATTCGTCAACCTTTGAAGCCTTTGGTGTTACAAAATAACACACTACTTCCGGTGGTTGCACATCCAAGGCTGGTAGGTCTTCTTCCCAAGTATCCAATTTAGGCATCTCATGGGTATGGTGTAAATTGTAAGCTTCCTCTAACAACTCCTCGACATCGTTGCGAACCTCATTATTCAGGTATGCTATAGCATAGAGATAAGTCGAGTCTAGAGTCTTCTGATCTGTCCCAAACTGGGAAGCATCGAGACCGACCATTGCCACACCTCCGCCCTTTCCATTTCCTCTGTTGCGCATTTGTTCAAGCGAATTGAAAAGATGTCTGCCGGCGACTGGAATCTCGCATGCTAGCCCGACTACTCCACAACCGCCTTCTGCAGCATCCTCTTCTTTTCTCTCAAACTTTGGATGTGATGCAGTCATCCTTCTGCGGGCATTGATAATTGTGTTTGGGTCAATCATTCGCCGGCCTCCTTTCCAATGTAGCTGAGTAAGTCAGTGCGGCCACGCAGCTCACTAACATCTGAAAGACCCAATTGGCGTAGGATATCACGGAGACGATACTGCATTGCGGAGTAGAGATTGTGTAATCTCTCTTCTGCCCAATCTGGCTGAACCCATTCTTGCAACTCAACATCAGTCGTGGTCAATCCCCATGGACAACCTCGGCCGGATGGGCCTCCCTCGCAGTTGGAGCACCTTGTGCATCCGAGGCCGACGAGGTCAGTTGTTCCGAGGACACAACCATCTGCGCCAAGGGCAATCGCCTTGGCAATATCATCCGCGGTTCGAACTCCTCCACTTGCGATCAGAGTGACCTTGTCTCTGACACCTTCCGCTTGTAGGAACTTATGCACCTTAGGAATTGCAAGTTCAATCGGCATTGCGATATTCTTCTTCGCAATCTCGGGCGCAGCACCTGTTCCACCGTATGAACCGTCAAGATGGATGATGTGTGCTCCTGCGTAAAATGAGCCAACTGCGACCATGTCTACATCGTGAGGGGTGCTTACTTTGACCGAAAGTATCGCTGTCGGATTTACTGTCTCAATCCAATCAAGATGTTTTGAGTGATCCTCAACTGAATATGTCGAATGGAATGGAAACGGGCTGAACAGGCTGACGAATGGTACGCTTCCTCTCAACTTGGCGACTTCTTCTCCTGCTTTTGCTGCAAGAAGATGGCCGCCCAATCCCGGCTTTGCACCTTGAGCGTACTTGAATTCGACAATAGGTGCGGCTTGAATCGTCTCCTCTTCTACGCCGAAGTAGCCTGTAGCGACTTGGGTAATCACATTCTCTTTGCATTCCATCAACGGCGCAGGATAACCCCCCTCGCCAGTAGACATGAATGAATTCCAACGAGCCGAATTTCGGGCTCTAGACATCATCACATTAACAGAAACAGAACCATATGACATACCACCTCCGTACCAAGGTATGTCGCAAGTCAATTTTCTCTTGGCATCGCCTCGGCGATTCAATTCGAGTGTAGTTCCTATTTCCTCAGAATGTCGTAGCCATTCTGACTCGGGGAGGAATTTAAAATCCAGTCTATCAAAACCACCGTCTGACTTTCCGGTCTTGTAATTCAAACCATCAGGAATCTTTCCTGTTTCTGCCATATACCAAGTCGAGAGAATCAACTCATCAGTCCAGCGGGCGTCACCTAGAGCCTCAGGAATTCCATATTCACCAAAGGCTACGGCATTCATTCCGTCTTGCATCAATCCGGTAGTTTTCTCGATAAGTGTCTGACTTGGTTTTACTATCGTCATCATGCAGCACCCCCACTAACATAACCCTCTATGCCTTCGAAGGCCTCATCCTCAAGATGTGTAACAATCATCGAACGACCAAACTCTCCTCTAAGTCGACGAACTTCTCGGATACCCATTGCACCTAGAATCTCAAGCAATTGATCTCTCCAAGAACCACAGAGGTTGGTGAGGCGTTGTTCTGCCCAATCATTGGTCATCTTTCTTGGCAACGTTCCCTTTACTCCATCACGAGTTTGCAGGGAACCGTGGGAACGACCCTGTAATGCGAATAGAACAGGTAAGTCGAGAGCTACCGCGTCAAGACCACTGATGATTGCCTTAGGCAGATGGTCGGCACTGACAATACCACCTGCACCAATCAGAGTAACCATGTCTCTGCATCCCTTTTCGATGAGTAGCATGTGTGCCTCCTTCAGGAGGTCGCTAACGAATCTGCCATCTCCTCCTCGACCGTGTAAGTCAGCATTGAGATGAATGACATCCGCGCGATTGTTGACCGCCTTCATCATGGTCTCCTGCCAACCATCGGTGAAATTGATTCGAACACCAACAAGAGCCTCTGTCGAAGAACGAAGTAGTTCGAAGGCTTGCTTGTTCCAAGCATCTAACTCGATAAGGCGAGCCTTGGGGAATGAAGCGGCAGTTTCGGGAGATGGTGAAGATACAACTGGCACGATATGAGGTGCATCAAGCCCCCAATCTAAGACATCAGATGCATTCATGCAAGCCAAAGTGTCGATCCGCTTGCACGTTGAGTTGAGCACCTCAGCTAACCTCTGAGTACCAAGATCGCCGGGTGGAATATCGAAGACGAATGGAACTTTTATAGTGAACATATCAGGAGTTTTGCCGACGATGTTTCCGTCAGAATCGAAGGAAAGGTGCATTGGTTTGGTACCAATATCAACACTTGTTCCGATTAGTTCTCGGCCATGTATACCGTCTCTACTCGGGCGAACAATCTCGGACATGTCGGTTAGCATTCCATCGAATCCGGGGCCTCCAAATCTACCTCGGTATCCTTGGCCACGGACAGGCACCATGCCCTTCTTCGACTCTTCATCGATAGCAGTGATGTGCCCGTGAGTGGTGTATTTGTCACCCAACGCAAGGAGATCTGGGTTTGGCAGGACTTTGACAAAGTCAGGATGTTGGACTGTGCACCGTAGACATCCGACGCATAGTTTGGGTCGAGGTACGAATCCGCCAACCGGACCGGAGAAGACACCGTAGGTGCAGGGCCTCGAGAGAATTACATCTGGTTTCAAGCCGTAGTGAAATACCTCAGACAGAATGAATTTTGCCAATCCAACTTTGCCGACTTCTACTAGGAATCTGTGTGGTAATGGATCGACATCATCGACTTCCTCGGTATCGATATTATAGCGATGATATTGGTCTGCCATCTCTCTACCAATTAGAGCAGATTCGGCTCCGAATTTTTCCAATGTCAAGACTCCCGCCGCAGCGGTAGTAGTACCTTCCCCAGTCGACTCTAGCATGGCGTTCACTCCAATACCGCCAGTCCCGTAACAGCAATGATATAATCATTGGTACAAACGAGTATTGAAATAGAAGAAAATTGCATGAAATCACTATAATTCCGTAATATATTGAACGATTGTACAATAAATTTAAAAAAAATTAGGAAATTGAAAAATAACATTTTTAAAAAACGAGGTTTGATTGACAATTGATTAGGTTCTGCAAATTTTGCATTTTCTAACGCCTACGAATAAGCAGATTGAAATGCAACATTTTGTGCATTTTTACTTATGAGTTTGGTCAGGGCATGGGGGATACCAGAGTTTCGTCGTCTGCTGATTGGAAACGGCGTCAACATGCTGGGCACTTCGATCTTCATAATCGGGATGGGGTGGACCATAGCCGAAGTGGGTGGACCCAAGGCCTATGGTCTGGTCTTCACCGCCTACTTCCTCGGGCATCTCCCCTTGCTTCTGTATGGGGGCATGGTCGTAGACAGGATGCCGCGGAGGACGGTTGCTCTCATCTCAGATTTGGCCCAAGCGATCCTAGTCACGATAGCGATGTTAGCTCTGATGGCTGGCTTCGATGTGATCAAGACGCTACTCGTGATTACCTTTCTCACCGGTGGTGCGGGTGCGTTCTCGATTCCTGCCATCGGTGCGTTGGTACCTGATCTAGTGGAAGAGGAAATTCTGCCTCAGGCTAATGCCCTGAGGGGCGTGGCCATGACAGCTGCTTGGATGCTGGGGCCTCTGATAGGAGGCATCACAGTGGAGCAGTGGGGAATCGAGGTGTGCCTGTTCCTCGATGTGCTGACTTTCCTGTTCAGCGGGGCGGTCTTGTGGACCATCTCAGAGGTCCCGATTCAGAGGGAAGAGGAGGCAGAAAGCCTGCGCGAAGAGGTGACCGAAGCATGGGCTTTCGTCAAGACCCAGCCATGGCTTTTCGCGGGTATCATCATGGCCATGATTTGGCATGTCGGAGACTCGGCAATAGAGATCGGGATCCCGTTCATCATCGAGAACAAGGGTCTGGGAGCAAGGGAGTTCGGGCTGTTCGGGGCATTTGGAGCAGGGGGTGCGATGATCGGTTCAGTGATTGCAGGTATGAGGCCCATCCCCAAGGAGTCCAGAGGCACAGTGTTCTACATGTTCATTGGAGGTATTGCCTGGTGCATGCTGATGTGGGCTATGCCCATCCCGTTCTGGTTAATCCTGCTGTTCGTGCTGATCGAGGGTACTCTTGGAGGCACTCTGGGAGTGATTTGGAGGACCACGATGTCGGACAGCGTGGATCAGCACCTGCGTGGCAGAGTCAACTCGCTGGATGCCATCGGCTCCCTGATATTCATCCCACTAGCACCAGTTCTGGGAGGGTGGATGATTGAGACGACCAATGTGCTGACCACATACTCGATCGCTGTGGCAATCATGGTGCTCACATCCACTGTGGGAATCATTGTGCCTTCATTCAGGCGCTTCGAGAGAATCGAGCACCACGATTTCCCCCTCACGAATCCTCAAACTCAATCTGACTGATGTCAACTTCGAATCTTTTCTTGTAGAAATCGTTCTGCAGCCTTACAACGAATATCAGTAGGATGATGTATAGCGTCCAAGCCACGGCGGAACGGCCCATCAAAATTGGTAATTCGATGAGAATTAATCCATCAAAAATAATGCACAATCCAACGTATAGTACACGCCCAAACGTTCGAAATACACTTTCTCCTTCTTGCGCTAAAACGCGCTTTACTCGTTTTTCTCTCCAAGCATCCGCTGCCCGCTTCAATCTCCAGAAAGCAGCTTCTGCCTCCTCCTCCTTATCGATGAATTCAGGGGGTTCAATTTCAGCGTCCGAAGTTGATTCCGATTCGTCAGACATCAAACCCCTCTAACCCCCTAACTTGTTAAGCCTGAGAAAGCCTCCGGTGATTCAATCGTTGAGTACTGGGAGACTTCCACCCGCTTCGACTGGGAAATGACAAGCGACTTTATGTCCGCCGATTATGGTTTGAAGTTCTGGTTCATCGACATCGCACTTACCTGCAACGGCGATTGGGCATCGGGTGTGGAAACTACAACCACTTGGTGGGTTTGCTGGACTTGGAACATCGCCAGAAAGGACTATTCGTTCCTTCTTCGTTTCATCTAAAGAAGGTTGAGGAATCGCAGACAACAGGGCATGAGTGTAGGGGTGAGCAGGGTTGGCAAATAGGTCGTCTGTCTCTGCGATTTCTACAATCTTTCCGAGATACATGACTGCAACTCTGTCGCTAATGTGGTTGACAACATTGAGTGAGTGAGTGATGAAGATGAATGTAAGCCCCCTCTCCTTCTGAATTGAATCTAGAAGGTTCAGAACCTGTGCCTGAACCGATACGTCGAGTGCTGATGTTGGCTCGTCGAGAAGTATGAATTCCGGGTCCAAAGAAAGCGCTCTGGCGAGTGCAATCCTCTGTTTTTGTCCTCCAGAGAATTCGTGAGGGAAACGAGTCATGTGATTTGGTTGAAGTCCGACAATTGACAATAATTCGGCAACTTTCTTGGTTAATTCTGCTCCATCGGCCAATCCATTGACTAGCAGAGGTTCACCGATTATTGAACGGACTGACATCCTAGGATTCATCGAACCTCCAGGGTCTTGGAAAACAATCTGTAGACGCCGCCTGAGTTCTTTGCGATTGATTTCCCCAATATCCTTTCCACCGAATTGGATTGTTCCTTCAGTCATCGGAATTAGTCCCATCACAAGTCGGCCTAGAGTTGTCTTTCCACAACCGGATTCTCCAACTATTCCAACTGTCTCCCCTCTTTGGATATCCAAGTCAACTCCATCAACCGCACGAACGTGAGCAGATACCGGAGAGAATAGTCCTGCCTTGATTGGAAACCACTTGCGGGCATTTCGAATCTTGATTAGAGGTACAGAATTTTTTGTTTCTTTCTTTAAAACAACCTCGGGAGATTCTTCGCTCATTGTACATTCACCCCCGATTTGAGGAATTCTTCTGCTGAGAATGCTTCCTGGGCCTTTTCTAGATCTAGAGTCAAATCTGTGTGATGACAAGATGCGAAGTGTCCGGAGGAAACTTCCTGCATCATTGGTGGTTTAGTCCTGCATAAGTCGTCGGCGAATGGGCATCTAGGGTGGAATCTACAGCCATCGAATTTTTCGTTTGGATCAGGCACTTGACCAGGGATAATTGGAAGATCGGCTCTCTCTTCACCAGTTTCTTTGATTTTAGGAATACTGTGAAGCAGGCCGATGGTGTAAGGCATTCTCGGAGATCCTAGTACCTGTTCAAGCGAACCGGTTTCCACTACTGAACCCGCGTACATCACAGTGACGGCATCACAGGTTTCTGCAATTACACCCAAATCGTGAGTGATCATCATTATCGCAGTGCCTTCTCGGTCTCTGAGATCTTTCATTAAATTGAGAATTTGAGCTTGAATAGTGACATCCAGAGCGGTAGTAGGTTCGTCAGCAATCAACAACTTAGGCTCACAAGCCATCATCATTGCAATCATCACACGCTGTCTCATTCCACCAGATAATTCGTGTGGATGCATCTTAACGACAGCCTCTGGATTTGGAATCCTAACTTCCTTGAGGATATTTACAACCTGCCTAGTATGAGCGGAATCAAGGTTGAAATAACTCGAAATTTGAATTGGGGGGATTGCCAAAATTGCTACGCTAAGAATTATTGTAATTAAGACTCCAAATGGAATCCACAGAAAAATCGAAATTACTATCCACGAAACGAATATTTGGGCGAATCTGGAATTTGTCCAGTTACTCGCGATTACAAAGTAGGTATTGATTGATAAGGCAACAACGCCCTCGGGGTGGAGTGGGTTGGCGGCATTGGAAGTGGTAATATTTCCTTGGAAAATATTCCAGAAAATCAAGTAAACAAATATCGACGTCATTAGGAGAAGGGTGGGTTTGTTCATCAGAACTCCGAGTAGCAAATCCGCATTATTGGATTGATGTGTGACGAGAATAAACAAAAGTGTACCAATAATAGGTAATGCCCCCCTCCAATCGTTGCGGAAATAATTCACTAAGATTTCAACTGGGCTAATTATTGCTTGGAAGATTTTCATTACCTTGTGGGTGTCAGTGGCATCGAGTCTTTTGTGCTGCCTCAATACTTCAGAAACCTGTTTTTCGACTGTGTAAAGTGGATTTAATGCGGTCATAGGTTCTTGGAAAATCATACTGATTTTGTTTCCCCTAATTGAACGCATAAATTTCTCATGTTTTCTTCTCGGGGCATCTAGAACACGAGTGAAAACGAAACATAAAGAAAATGCTACAAACATAACGGCAGAAACTTGCAATCCTTGAATTGGTTCTAAGAATGTCCAGAATAATGAAAGAATCAAACCAATAGTGAAAAACGAACTAAAGTACTTCAAAACAGAAAGAATTCTTTCTGATTCTTCTGGGACTTTATGGATCATTTCCTCGCCCTCAAAGGCTATTCTGCCCTCATCAATATCACAGGTTGCTAACCCAATGGTAACTAGTGAAGTTACAGATTTTCCACAACCTGATTCCCCTACAACCCCCATAATCTCCCCTTCTTTGACTGAAAGCGAAACTGAGTGAAGAGCCTCTACTGGACCATCAAGAGTGTCAAAGTGAACCCGGAGTCCTTGGATATCCAACAATTTTGACATTCATTCACCTCCTGTTCTTTGGATCAACAACGTCTCGCAATCCATCACCGAGCAAATTGAAACCTAAGGTTGTGTAGGCGATGGCAAGGCCAGGGAACAGAACCAACCAGTAATCTTGTGGGAAATGTGCTCGGCCATCTGCAACCAATTTGCCCCATTCAGCCGCGCCTGGTTCTGCACCTAGACCAATGAAGGATAGCCCAGATGCTGAAAGAATTGTCCCCCCAATATCGAGGGTGAAAGCAACCAACAAAGGAGCCCAAGCATTTGGCAGGATATGCCGGAACATAATTCTCCCCGAAGGCGCACCCACACTCCTAGCTGCCTCAACAAATGTCATTTCCTTGACATACAAAACTTGGCCACGAATTAATCGCGCATAGCCAGGCCATCCGGTGAATACTAGAGCGATTTGAATTTTCCAAAGGCGATCGAAATTATCGATGACTACGATTTCATTATCACCATCGCCTGACCAAGTGAAGAGAGCTATTGAAGCAATGAATATCACTATTGTCCTGAATGTTAGATATCGATATGGATTCCTCCAATCAAGAGAATTTAGTGCCCTACTGCCTACTCCATCGAGAGGAATATTGTCCATTACTCGTCGATCGATAATTAATAGTCCCCCCACTACCATTAGGCAAATTATGCTAGCAAATATTCTCCACTCACTTGACTCACTTCGTTCAAAGAAATTTTCCCAAGGGCCAAACAATGCGAGCACAAGTAAAACAAAGATAATTACTAAAATTCGCAACAAACCGTTCGCATCTGAAACCGTTTCACTCGGCATAATTGTATCAATAATACTAGATCTAAAATAGACACATAAGCAAGAAAGTGGAAGTAAGAATGCAAACCACAGGGGGAGGGTGAAGTTGTCTACAGCTTGTAGGGCAGCGACGAAAGCGAGAGCGAGAATTAAACCTGGAACTGCGAAGAAGATATCTGTGATTCTCATAATTACCTCGTCTACTCTACCTCCAAAATATCCGCTAATACTACCAATAATTGTTCCAATAATTACAGTCAGTGTCGCGACAGTGAATCCAATTGAAAGTGAGACGCGCGATCCATAGAGAATCTTGCTGAATAGGTCTTGGCCCTCGTCGTTAGTACCGAAAATGCAAACATCGTATCCATCTGGCATCCACCAGTGATGCATGGCGTCATTTTCGAATGTGTAAACTAATCTAATTTGGGTAACTGAATTATTTTCCATCAGTTCGTCTGATATCCAGAAATAGGTGTTGTTTGAGGGTTCAAGATAAACCAAATCATTTGGAATTGGATTTGCATATCTGTCTTGTAGTTCTATGAATTCAGTCACTACAAGAATATCTTCGTAGAATGAATTGTTATCTGCAATTTTTGTTGGACTTAATGCATCGGTGCCATTGGCATCCCAGCGTCTCAGAGTGGTGAGTGAAACCTTCTGATGACGCGTATCACATTCTTCAGAGAATGGGGCTGCCTTTCTCGGCTCGTAATCGATGTGCCAGACATCCCTTGTATCCAGAAGATTTCTACCCGGATGTTCAACTGCGAGGTCTTCGGCGAAGATTGAAACCACTGAAATCGATATTACCATGAGTAATCCGACAACAGCCAATAATGACCTGCGGTAAATCTTCCAACCCCTCTGGAAGTCGTATTTTGCTTGTGCAAGGCGCTCGCTAATTCGGCGACGACTTTCCGCCCTTTCTTCTCCGCCATCTTCCCAAGTCATTCTAGCCTCACCCTTGGATCTACAACACCATATAGGATATCAACAATCAAATTAGACATTAGGAATATGATGGCAGTGATCAGAGTCACTCCCATTAGTACTGAATAATCTAGATTGATTATGGCATCAACGGCTACGTTACCCATTCCATAGAATGCGAAAATCGATTCGGTTAGAACCGCTCCACCTATCGCCCCACCTATCGAAAATCCGAGAATTGTCAGAATTGGAACTAGTGCGTTCCTGCAGGCATGGACAATGATAACTCGACTCTCTGAGAGACCTTTTGCTCGTGCAGTTCTTACATAATCCTCGTTCATTACTTCCAATAGACTTGCTCGCATGTAACGAAGGAGAGAACCTGCACTTGCGATTCCCAAAGTGAAGGATGGAAGAATTAAGTGTGATAGACTATCGTTGAATAATTTTGAATTTGAAGCATAATCTGGGTGTATGTTATCTAGTGCTTCATCGGTGACAAACCAACTGTCAACTAAATGGAAACCTGTCCCTCCAGACGGATACCAAGATGGGTAGCAGGCAATTCCAGTAATCGCAGTATCGCATAGACTAGAAGTTCGATCTGGATAAGTCAGTGCTGTGTCGTGTCGTCCATAGATAGGAAGACAACCGCCTTCTGTTCCAAAAATTGGATCGCATATTCCACCCACATCTGTACCTGTCCCGAAAATCAACTGGAGCATCATTGCTAACCAGAAAATAGGTAATGAGACAAAAGCGATTGCTAAGAATCGAGAGACGTGATCGAATACCTGGTCCTGCCAAACAGCGCTCAAAATACCCAAAATGATCCCAATGGGGTAGGCCATCATTAGAGCGAATAGTGCCATTTCAAGGGTCACTGGAGCAGCATCCCTAACCACTTCTGAAGTAGGTCGATTGTAAGTAGTAGACTCACCCCAATCGCCCTCAGCCAAATTCACTAGATACAATCTGAATTGTTCGATTACAGGTTTGTCTAAACCTAATCTCTCTCTTTGTAATTCCAGCATTGTCTTACCAGTTACTGGGTCAATCAAACCACACCTTTCGCCGCATAAAATTGCAGCTGGGTCGGCTGGGATAATTTGAGCAATTGCAAATGTGAATACCGTAACTCCAATCATTACCGGAATCAAAAGTAGAATCCTTCGAACGATGAACTCACTAGTCTTCATGCTGACTCACAACCAACAATCTCTGTGTGATAGCGAGTAGTCAATCACTGTTGTGAATGAATACTGCCTTCCATTTTCTCAATGCTCGACGCTAGCCAGTTATTTCGAATATTTACCCCACGCCGGGAACAAGCCCGACGCGGGGGTTTTCGTAAATCAGATCTTAATCTGGTTTTCAACTATCAGCAACTGCCGACGTACGATCCGGAGACCTTCGCCAACTTATCCCAGTTGAAGAAGTAGTCTCCACCAATTGCGTCGTACGCAGGTGGGCACATGGTCTCGGAACCGACTCCTACACCAGCATACTGACCCAGTAGAGCCATTGTTGGTGAAGTGACCCAAAGGTCGAATGCATCCGCATACAGAAGTGCACGGGCGTCACTGTCTTGTTCCTTTCTTGCATCTAGCAGAATCGCATCGAGAGCATCATTGTGGAAGTGGCCGTGGTAGGCGTCTCCTCCGATGTCTGCGCTTCCTGCAAATGGTGACCAGTAGTTATCAGGGTCCAAGTAGTCAGGTCCCCAACCTATTACCCAAAGGTCCCACTTTCCATAGATGTAGTTGTCAATAACGGTAGCCCATGGTTGGTCAGCGTTATCGTTTGCGATACCAATCGACTCTAGGGCAGGTCCCCATAGCTGTGCGACAGCAATTCTGTTGTCGTTACCAGTGTTTGTCAGAATCCTGAGCAAGTTTGGTAGTCGGCACTCATCACCATTACGGTCTGCCTCAGCGACAACTGTTGGTGCTTCAGTCAATGTTAGTGAAGCACAGTCGTACTGGCGGATAAATCCTGCAGCGTCGAGGATTTCCTCAGCGTAAGCAAGATCGTAGGTGAAAACCTCATACTGAGTATCATCGTACGGGAATCCTGTTGGGATTGGGCCATAAACTGGCATCAATTCTCCCTTGTAGGATTCTGTGTGGATGGTATCATAGTCAATGGTGTAACTTAGTGCCTGCCTTACAGCCGACTGACCTAGTACGTTACAATCATTGGTTCCATCAGCATCACAGTCGTGGTTGAGGACATAGTCTGCAGTTCCATCAGCCATGTCAGCCTTTGGCTCGTGGTTGTATGGTACGTTCACGATACCGTAGGTCTGGCGGTAAGTGCAGCGGAATCCTTCCTTACCGTAGGCGTTTGGAAGGTCTTCCATGTTCTCACAGAACTCAGTCTTCTGAGCAGACGGGATGTATGC
>CEVQ01063790.1_pt1 | contig 16611 bp, 16 predicted proteins | sample 356551 | NCBI WGS metagenome assembly CEVQ01 (sample SAMEA2623756, study PRJEB7988) | marine metagenome | biome: marine biome (ENVO:00000447); feature: mesopelagic zone (ENVO:00000213); material: "saline water (ENVO:00002010), including plankton (ENVO:xxxxxxxx)" | depth 250 m | reverse complement strand
CCTGGAAGCTTACCAGTGATAAATGAAAAAGCTATAGAATACGCAATCATCGCCGGGTTAGCTCTCAATTGCAAAATTACAAACTATACTAGATTTGATAGAAAAAATTACTCATACCCTGACTTAATGAAAGGTTATCAAATTTCACAATTCTTACATCCTGTTGCTGAATCTGGCAATCTTTCAATAAAAATAAATGAACGAATAAAGCAAATAGGTATAACCCGTATACATGTGGAGGAAGATGTAGCAAAACTCATTCACTCTTCTTCACCATCCGGTGAACAATTTAGCTTACTTGACGTCAACAGATCTGGAACACCTTTAATTGAAATCGTAAGTGAGCCAGATATGCGTTCCCCTGAAGAAGCTCGTACATACCTGACTAAATTACGAACAATACTACGTTATCTTGATATTAGTACTGCAAATATGGAAGAGGGTAGTTTCCGCTGTGATGCAAATATTAGTATTCGACCAGAAGGTACTACAAAACTTGGAACCAAAGTTGAGTTAAAAAATATGAATAGTTTTAAATCAATTTTTCAAGCCCTTAACTATGAAGTTAAAAGACAAACAAAACTCCTCTTATCAGGTAAATCAATTATACAAGAAACTCGAGGATGGTCAGAACAAAAAAATATCACTGTATCACAAAGAATTAAAGAAGATTCAGATGATTACAGATACTTTCCCGAGCCTGACATACCTCCTCTTGAATTAACAAATTCATTTATTGATCAAATTGGATCAACTTTACCTGAACTCCCAGATAAAAAAATAGATAGATTTATGAGAGAGTATGAACTTAGTGAACAGGATTCGACCTCTCTAACAGTATCCAAATCTATTGCTGATTTCTTTGAAAATACACTATTATGTAAACCAACTTCATCCCCAAAAACCCGTGCAAAAATGATTAGTAACTACATTCTTGTAGAACTAAAAAGACTATTAAATGCTCATGACACCAAAATCCAAGATTTAAAATTTAATCCTACTGATGCCTCAAAACTGTTCGATATTATTGATTCTAAAGAAATTAATAATAATCAAGGGAAAATAGTATTTGAAAAAATGTTTTTAACAGGGAATTCCCCTAATTCTATTATCGAATCAGCAAATATGTCACAGGTAAGTGATAGTAATATAATTGAATCTGCAATTGATCAAGCAATTAAATCTAATCAACAAGCTGTAACTGATTATCTCAATGGAAAAGAAGCAGCACTTCAATTTCTTTTTGGTCAAGTAATGAAAATTACTAAAGGTAGTGCAAGTACCCAAATTGTTTCAGAATTGTTACAAAAGAAATTAAAAAGTTAATAGAAAAATTTAGAGGAACGATTGTCATTATTTAAAAACATTTTTGATCAAAAAAACAGAATTTTACTAAAAAAAATTCTATACTGGGGATTAGGCATCAAACGATGGATCCTACTTGGTGCTATAGGCGTATTGATTGTATCAACTGGAATAGCATATACAGTCAAAAATTTATTCAATTTATGGATCCCTGATATACTTCCTGGAATATGGGAAGGCATTATTGTTGGCATATTTGGAATTATAATTTTATTATTTGCAGCATGGGGCCTACTACAATCAATAGCGCCAATATTATTTCGTATTCGAGGAGTTCAGGAAATAACTACTGCTATATATGATAGAAGATCACGTGAAAAAGGACCTCGAATCGTCGTTATTGGTGGAGGAACAGGACTATCAACGCTATTAAAAGGTATTAAAGAATATTCAGATAATATCTCTGCGATTGTTACAGTAACAGATGAAGGAGGAAGTTCAGGAAGATTACGTAGAGATTTTAGTATAATTCCTCCAGGTGACTTTAGGAAATGTCTAGTTGCATTATCCAGCGATAAATTACTTGGAGATGTATTTGAACACAGATTTACTAAAGGAGAAGGCATTGCAGGACATAGCTTAGGTAATCTATTCCTTACAGCTTTAACAGAAATAACAGGCAATTTTGAAGATGCCCTTGGTCAGTCATTACAAGTTTTAGGAATACATGGGAAAATTCTTCCCTCAACCCCAAGCCCCCTACAGTTATCTGCTACTATGAGTGATGGATCTCAGATTATAGGAGAAACTAAAATTGCAAGTAATGCTAATAATATCAAGCATGTTTCTGTAACCCCTGAAAACCCACAAGGATACATACCTGCAATTGAAGCTATTAATCAAGCCGAGCTGGTAATTATTGGTCCGGGAAGCTTATTTACAAGTATACTTCCCAACCTTCTCGTACCAGATATCAGGGAGGCTATTCATAAAACTAACGCAACATCTCTGTACGTTTCTAATGTAGCAAACGAACCAGGAGAAACACCTGATTTTGAGTTAGCTGATTATATAAAAACATTAGCACAGCATACCAAACAAAATATTATCGATTATATCCTTGTACATAACAAAGATATTCAATCTCAAAAAAAATCATTAACGGCTAGCCTTGCAGAGGCATATGATGCTAAAATCATATTTGAAGATGTGGTAGATGATAAAAATGTATTAATTCATGACCCAAGGAAACTGGCAAAAGCGATAATTGATTTGTATTATAGTAATACTACTTAACTTTAATGGAAATTTTTATATATTATGACCTTACTTAATTCAATCCAAATAATTTTATCCGTAACATTAGTTATTATTGTTTTACTCCAAGTACGAGGGCAGGGTGGTGGTTTATTTGGTGGCGGAGAAAGTTCCTATCATACTCGTAGAGGGATAGAAAAAGTTCTTTTTCAGGCTACAATAGTGCTAGTAATTCTATTTCTAATCACATCAATACTGAGTGTTAGATGTGTCTCAGGACTTTTCCCCTGCTAGTTAGACTTGTCAGAAATTCATTATTGAGATGACAGCATTTAAATAGTTATTTACCATATTTCCAAAAACTTTTATCCTTACTATCTTCTATTACAACATTCATTTCTGCTAATCCATCTCGAACAAAATCTGATAATTCATAAAGCTTATTGGTACGTAAATAATTACGTGTTTCAATAATTGCATCTAAAAGATTAACAAGGTAAGTATTACGTGCATTATCATCAAATTTCTCTATATTAACATCATCAAGCATAACATTAGACAATATATGCAAAGTATCAGTATTTCCAGTCTCAATTACTTTTGTTTTTATTTGATTCGTAAAATCTAATACCTGAATCAATAAATGTTTGGGCAATACTTTATCATTTTGCAATGTTAATCCCAAAACTTTAGATAGTTTCAGTAAAATTGTTTGCGCTGACACGACATCTTCACCACGTGATTTGGCCTGGTTAATTTTAGTTACAATACCAAATAAAATTGCTAAAGCTTGGGGTGTATTAAGATCATTATCCATTGCAAATTTAAAAAGATCTACATCTTGATTTACATCCAATACTTTTTCAGAAATGGTTTCATTGAACGGAATTAATGCATTTTTTAATCGGGAAATTCCTGCTTCTTGAGATGCAATCGCTTCATCAGTAAAAGTTAAAGGACTTCGATAATGGGATGTTAGGAAAAACAGCCGAACAGCATCTGAAGAAAACTGTGACAGTACATCAGATACAGAAACTAAATTCCCTATAGATTTACTCATCTTATCTTCCCCAAAACGTAAAAGACCATTATGTACCCAATGACTAGACATTGGCCTAGATGAAGTAAATGCCTCACTTTGGACATTTTCATTCTCATGGTGTGGGAAAATTAAATCTTGCCCCCCTCCATGAATATCTATTTGAGAACCCAGGTATCGATTAACCATGGCAGTACACTCTATATGCCAACCAGGTCTACCTTCACCCCATGGACTTTGCCAAGAAGGTTCTTCGGGCTTTTTTGATTTCCATAAAACAAAATCTAACGGATCTTCTTTTAATGGATTAGGATCAACACGTGCTCCTGATTTTAATCCTTCTAAAGAACGACCGCTGATTTCTCCATACTGATCACTTTTTCGAACTCTAAAATAAACATCACCTTCTACTACATAAGCATAATCTTTCTCTTGAAGCGTCTTGATGATACTAATTATCGTATCTATTTCTTCAGTCGCTTTAGGAATTATATGTGGTTTTAAAACATTCAAGACGTTCATTTGATCAAAATATATCTTAGTGTTTTCTTCAGCAATTTTCGTAATAGTTGTATTATTCTCATTGGCTGTTTTGATCATCTTATCGTCTATATCCGTAATGTTTTCTACATGAATGACTTTCAATCCACAATATTCCAAATACCTCCTTAATACATCAAACACTATTGCTTTCATAGCATGACCAAGATGAGGCGCTGAATAGGGAGTTAGACCACACACATACATTGTGAGAGACTGTTCATTTATTTTGACGTCTTTTAACTGTCTCGATAGAGTATCGTATAATTTCATTAATTTGACTTTTCTATAGTTGCAATCGCCATTGCTGCAATACCTTCTTCTCTTCCAATGTATCCTAAATAATCAGTCGTTGTTGCTTTAATATTTATTTTTTCTACAGAAATATATGTTAATGATGAAATAATATTTTCCATTTCAGGTATGTAACTTTGTAGTATCGGAGATTGAGCAATTATTGTCGAATCTATAAAATAGGGATAACAGTCATTATCTTTAATTATATTAACAGTCTGGGTTAATATCTCAGAACTAGCAATAGATTTTAAATTTGAAGAACTTGATGGAAAATATTTACCTATATCTCCCATAGAGGCAGCCCCTAGTAGCGCATCAGAAATTGCATGTAATAAAACATCTCCATCGCTATGTCCTTCTAAACCAAACGGGTGATTAATTAAAACACCACCCAACATTAAGTCAATCCCAGGTACTAATTTATGTGCATCGAAACCAATTCCTGTTTGCATTAATTTATGTCCGTTTCTTTATCTACTTCTATCATAGATTTTAATACAGATTCAATTATTGGTATATCTTCTGCAACAGTAATTTTTAAATTCAACGAAGAAACAGAAACAATATTAACGGAATAAAATTGTTCAACAATAGCAGAATCATCTGTTCCTTCAATTTCAGTTTTCCTATAAGCATCTGATATAACGTTAAATCTAAAAACTTGGGGGGTCTGTGCAGCCCAAAGTAAATTTCGATCTACTGTAGATGTGATTTTAAATAAATTATTAACTGATTTAAGAGTATCAAAAACAGGCCTGCCTGGAATTGCACTACCATATTTTTGTGCCATATTCACTAACTTGTCTAATAACTCTTGAGAAATACACGGACGAGCTGCATCATGTACAAAAACCCATTGAGCTTCATCTATATAACTTAAACCATTCTTAACAGATTGAAATCTCGAAGATCCACCCAGACAAATAACTTGAACTTTTTTAAATTGATACTCTTTAACTAATGCTTTAGTCAAATGAATGTTTTTTTGAGACATAACTAAAACGATGCTATCAATTATAGGTGACTCCTCAAAAACCTTAAGGCTGTAATACAACAAAGGCTTACCCAAAATCGATATAAAAATCTTATCTTGATCTAGCATACGACTGCTATTACCTGCCGCTAAAACAATCGCTACATTATTGTCTTTATTATTCACAAGTTTATTATTTAACAAAAGTATTATCCTTATTAAGTAAATATTACCTCAAACAAATCATCCGCATGATATACTCATACAACAAAATATTATAAGCACAAATATAACTCAAGTATAGAATTAAAAAATAAACTAAATTAAGTAATTATAGGTTAAGTATGTCAAAAAATTTCTGGATGTCAGTTCAAAAATTAGATAATTTTGAAAATCTCAAAAAAGAAAATTTTAAAGAAATTATAATACCAAAAAATTCACATAAAAAGGCGAATCGGATGGAAACAAATGACCGATTAGTTTTTTACATCACTGAATTAAAAAAATGGGCAGCATCAGCAACAATTGACTCCCACAATTTTTCGACAGAAGAAAACCAACAAAAAAACTTGGTCTACAAAGCCAGTATTTCTATAAATTGCCTTCTAAATGAAGATGATTATATAAAGGGAGCTATATTAGGACCAAGCTTATATTATCTACGAAATTGGAGTCCAGAGAAATGGAATCTGGCTTTTACTGATCCTCTTTATTTATTACCACGCCAAGATTTTAAAGTTATTGAAGGAGAAATGGAACGAATTATTAATAAATAATAATTCTCACCCTATCATTTATAACCACTCAACTTGGACATTCATACTATTAGAACAAGTGTTCTATTTTATATATAGCCGAATTTAATTCCTCCTTAATTATTAGAACAAGTGTTCTATTTTATATTATAAATCTCAATTATGATTCAAAAAAATAGTAGTGTATGTGTTATATTCATACATATACCTTAGACACCTTATAAACCTTTGGAGGGATTTTATGAAAGCAATTCAAATTACAAATTTTGGTGATAGTAGTGTATTGAAATACACTGATGTCGTTACTCCAAAACCTTCAAACACTGAAATAGTTATCAAACAAGAAGCTATTGGAGTTAATTTTATCGATATATATCAAAGATCTGGCGTATATCAAGTTAATTTACCATTTATTCCGGGCGAAGAAGGTGCTGGTATAGTAACTCAAGTAGGCAAAAATGTGTCTCGTTTTAAGATAGGAGATAAAGTAGCCTATTCTATGGCTCCTGGTTCATATGCTGAATATGCTGTCGTTTCTGAAGAAATCGCAGTTTCTATTCCAGATAAAATAGATTTTCCTATAGCAGCATCAGTTCTTTTACAAGGTATGACTGCACATTATCTTGTATATTCTACTTTCAAATTAAAACCTGAAGATTCATGTTTGATACATGCTGGTGCTGGTGGCGTAGGGTTACTTCTTATACAAATGGCAAAAAATATAGGCGCAAGGATTATCGCTACTGTTTCAAATGAAGAAAAAAAACAATTAGCAATAAATGCTGGTGCAGACGAGGTTATTATATACACTAAACAAAACTTTACTGAAGAAGTAAAAAAAATAACTAGCAATAAAGGAGTCTCTGTAGTTTATGATTCTGTTGGCAAGACAACTTTTGAAGATAGTCTAGACTGTTTAAAGCCAAGAGGATATATGGTCCTATACGGTCAATCTAGCGGTGCTGTACCTCCCGTAGACCCTCAAATTTTAAATCGTAAAGGGTCTCTTTTTCTAACAAGACCTACTATGACTAACTACATACTAAATAATGATGAATTAAAATGGAGATCTAATGATATTTTTCAATGGATGAGTGAAGGTAAACTTGATATTAGAATTGGATTATCATTACCGCTTCAACAAGCTGCACAAGCACAGGATGCACTAGGATCTCGAAAAACCACAGGAAAAGTAATTCTAATACCATAGATGACTAAATTGAGCTAGAATACAATCAGTGTGCACTAATGATACAGAAAATAATCCAAGCTTCAGTCTTAAATACATATATCTACGAAGAAATTAGTAATAACTCTTCATCAATATTTGGAATAACGTATCTAGTTATCTTTAGTGGTATATGTCTGGGATTTGGTGTAATGAGCTCCTCATTTATATCTAATCCGAACGACTCGAGTTTTCTACAACAAACCATCAACTTAATTATTGGCATATCTATAGCTACATGTGCTGCCTTAGCTGGATGGATTATTTGGTCAGGATTGATATATATATCAACATCAAAACTCTTAAAAGGAACTGCTCAGTACAGACAGACACTAAGAGCTATTGGCATATCTTATGGCCCAGGAATATTATTTCTTTTCACACATCTTCAAATATTTGGTTTTAGAATTTTCCCAATATTGGGAGCTATATGGATACTATTAGCTGCTGTATTTGCCGTACATACAATTCAAAAAATAGATTGGTTTGGAACTTTTTTGTCAGTAATTTCTGGTTGGGTTTTATGTTTTTATTTTCTTCCAACCCTACTTATGCATTTCTTATAAATACCAAATTCTCTACCAAAAAGATACTGTATGCCTTAAACAATAAATTTTAAAATAATCTATTTAATACCTGTTTAGAGTTATTCATAGATGCTAACTAAAACTAGAATGACTTGTGCATTATGTTGAAGAAGTTTTTTGTTGTCACTTCTTCAACTTGCGCAAATGAAATATTTTTTATCTCTGATAATTTGCTAGCAATATCATACACATGCCTGGGTTCAGTCCACTTTTGACGATTATCTTTAAACGGTTGAGGCGCTGCATCAGTTTCTAATACAATATTCTCCAAAGGAATAGACTTAACAACAGATTGCAGATCTTCAGAACGTAAGAATGGCTTAGCCAAAGATATATAGAAACCTAAATCTATTGCTTCCCATGCAATTGTTTCGTTACCTTGAAAATAATGCATAATACCACCAACATCATATGCATGTTCCTCTCGTAAAACTTTTAGAGTCTCTGAATAACTTTCTCTACTATGAAAAATAATGGGCAACATACGTTCTTTTGCAAACCGAATTTGTTCCCTAAAAACCTGATACTGTAAAAGTCGATCTGGAGACGTATCCAGAAAATCTAATCCAATTTCACTTACTGCAATAACTTTATCTGTACTATCAATTAAATCAGAAAATGTTTTGTACTCCTCTTGATCGAACTCCTTATCAACTTCCATAGGATGTATACCAATTCCTGCCCAAATATTGGGGAAAATGGTAGATAATTCTACTGCACGAAACGAATTCTGTAATGTGGTGCCGACTGTAACTATTAAATCAACATTAGCTTCTTTTGCCCTGACCAATATATCAGCAATTTCATTATTCTGAAATTCATCTAAATGACAATGTGAATCAACTAACATTTATTTCAACCTTTTGTCACACTAATTCATTTTAATATTTTGAAGTGCCATAGTAACTAATAATGTACATTTTATCCTAATAGGAAAATCTCGAACTTTACTAATTTCATCTAATGATTTCCTAATATCATCTTCCAGATTTTTTAAAATAACAATATCATTACTATTTCCAGATTGTCTTTGTATCATCAATCTATACTGTTTTATAAACTCATTTATATTTGTAACTGTTAGTCCTAATATTGCCTGAGAAACAATTGATGATGATGCTATATTTAAGAAACATCCTGTAGCCTCTATGCCTACTGATGAAATTTTATCTTTTTCTGTTTGAATTTGAATGCTTATTTCATCCCCACAAAAAGGATTAACTGCACTTCCTGATATATCTGCAGAATCCAATACCACATTATTTTTGGGATTTTTACTATGCTCCAAAATTAACGGAGTATACAATAAAGATAAATCCTGTTTTTCATTTTCCAAAGAATTCGAGTGCTCCTATAATTGCATCAACGAGTTTATCTACTTCTTCAAATGTATTGTATATATAAAAACTAGCTCGAGCTGTAGCAGGAAGATTAAGTCTATGCATTAATGGCATTGAACAATGATGCCCAGTCCTGATAGCTATACCTCGCTGATCCAAAAATGTTCCTATATCATGTGGATGTATAGAACTTATATCGAATGAAATAACTCCAGCTTGATTATTCGTATCACATGGTCCTAATAAATTAAGACCATCAATCTTTGATAATGCTTCGATAGCATATTTTGTTAAATCTATCTCGTGTTGACGTACATTATCCATCCCTAAATTTTCAAGATAGCTAATAGCACTAGCAAAAGCAATCACATCAGCAATGTTAGGTGTACCAGCTTCAAATTTCATCGGTAAATCATTCCATGAAGCTTTTTGCTCCCATACCTGCGTAACCATTTCACCACCTGTTAAAAATGGATCCATCTCAAGTAATATCTCTTCTTTTGCATATAACACTCCTATTCCAGTAGGACCAAGCATTTTATGCCCCGAAAAAACAAAAAAATCACAATCAAGATCTTGTACATCAATTGGTAAATGCGGAGCACTTTGAGCTCCGTCAACTAATACAAAGGCATCATGTTTCCTTGCAAGAGAAATCAAATCTTTTACCGGGTTAATAGTACCCAAGGCATTAGAAATATGAGTTATGGCTAACAACTTTGTACTTGAATCTAATAAAACATCAATGTTTGATAAATCCAACATCCCATCATCACTTATCGGTATAATAACTAATTGAGCCTCTCTTTCCATAGCAATTTGCTGCCACGGCACTAAATTACTATGATGTTCTAGCTGAGAAACTACAATCTTATCTCCTTTAGAAATATTCTTTTTTGCCCATGAATGAGCAATCAGATTAATCGATTCTGTAGTATTTCTTGTCCAGACAATTGATCTTGAAGAATTAGCATTAATAAATTTCGCAACGCTTATTCTCGCTTTTTCAAATTCTTCAGTAGCCTCCATACTAAGACGGTGAACTCCTCTATGGACATTAGAATTGATCGTTAAATAATAATTTGATAGCGCATCTATCACTGAAATTGGCTTCTGAGTAGTTGCTGCATTATCAAAATATACTAATGGAACTCCATTGACAGTACGAGACAAAATAGGAAAATCTGAACGTATTAGATTTGGATTAATCATGATATATAAATATTATTCAGTAGTAATTGATTCTCCACCAGTCATAGCAGAACGTAAAGTATGCCATGATAATACCGCACATTTAACACGAGCAGGATAACGGGAAACTCCACACAACGCACCTAAGTCACCAGGTAAATCAACTGGTTCACCATCAATATTTTCGGTCATTGCTTTATTAAATTGGCCTATTATATCTTGAGCTTCTTTAATGGTTTTACCCATAATAACCTCTGTCATCATTGAGGCAGATGATTTAGAAATTGCACATCCAGATCCTTCAAATGAAACATTTACTATAACTGATTCAACTTCATTAGTTCCCTTGATGTTTTGATCTTCTACCTTCAAATAAACTTTCACTGTATCTCCACAAAATGGATTAAACCCATCGGCAGAAGAAGAAGAATCATCCATTTTTCGGAAATTTAAAGGCTGTAGATTATGTTCCATTACTAAATCCTGATAAAGAGATTCCATAAATTCTAACTCCTAACAAAATTATGCATTATACAAGTACAAATTTTGAATTTAATAATATACCATATAAATATTGCCGTATAGCATCAGTTTTGATTCCATCAATAGTTTCTGAAGCAAACGCTTCAATTAACATTTCCGTAGCAGATTTTTTATCAATTCCTCTACTCATTAAGTAAAAAATTGCATCTTCTGCGATAGCACCAGCAGTAGCACCATGAAAACATTCTACGTCATCTGCAAAAATTTCCAAAATAGGTTTTGTGTTTACTCTTGCTTTATCAGATAGAATTAAATTCTTGTCTGATTGTAAAGCATATGTTTTCTGAGCTTCTTTTGCCACAAAAACCTTTCCACTATACGATGCTCTAGAATTACCGTCTAATATACCCTTATAAACCAAATTACTTCTGGTATTTGGAACAAGATGATCAATGTTTATTACATTATCGATATGCTGTTGATCTACAGTATGATAAAGACCATTTACACTACACTCGCTATATGATCCATTCATTAAAACATTTAACTCTGTCCTAGATAATTTAGAACCTTTAGAAAAAAAAGTGGACTCTAATGATGCATTAGAGTTTAAATCTACATCAACTGTACCTAAATGAAACGAATCAGCTCCTTGAAGTAATAATCGGTAATACGTTATTTTCGCTGAATCATTTACTTCTATAGATGTACTAGAATTAGTTAAATACCTCCCTTGTGATTCACCAAAATAACTTTCAATAACAGTACAACTGCTACCTTCTTCAAATCTAAGTAATATTTTTGGACAAGTCATAACTGGTTGGTCAAATTTAGTTGTGATAAACATTATATGTATAGGCTTGTCGATAATTTGGTTTTCTGCTAATAAAATAACCGCCATATCCTGAGTAATAGCACTATTTAATTCTTTAAAAGGATTATTTGTAATATCGATTTGATCTACATAAGAAGCAATTCTACTATCATTATCTTTATCTTTATCTTTTGAAAAACCACCGATTACTATATCTTTGTTAACAATCATATTAGAAAGAGATTCAGAATAAATACCATTAACAAAGACTATATTCAGGAAATCATCAAAATGTAATGCTGGTTTAGATATCTTTAAATTAGCATCAGGCAAAACAAAATCAGTTTCAAAAAGTACTGAGAGGTTAGTGTTTTTCCATTCTTCACCAGAAAAATCATCCTGATAATCTGACATTTTTCGTAATATATCACCTTCAGGAAAACATTTTTCAATCCAATTCACAAAAGAACTCATAATTTAGCCTTTTCAATCATTTTTTTGGATTAAAACCATAGAAAATATTAGGGTAGGGGATGATACTTTATTAATTCTTTTTAAGAAGTGCATCATATCCCATTTTCTCTAAATTCGCCGCAAGCTTTTCACTTCCTGATTCTACAATTTTACCATCATATAAGATATGTACATATTGCGGCCTTACATATGTTAATATCCTTTGATAGTGGGTCACTAAAACTGTAGCAGTACCTGATTTACTTACAGTGTTTATCGCATTAGCAACTAGATGTAATGCATCGATATCCAATCCAGAATCAGTTTCATCTAAAATTGCTAATTTGGGTTGAAGCATACACATTTGTAATACTTCACTACGTTTTTTTTCTCCTCCAGAAAATCCATCATTTACTGATCTTTTAACTAGGTCTTTATCGATTTTCAAGAGTTCTAAATTCTTATCATATAAATCAGTGAATTCTCTGGGACTTATATCAGAAAGATTTCTATACTTACGAATCGAATCAATTGCAGTCTTAAGATATTGTCGAAATCTAACACCTGGTAATTCCACAGGATATTGAAAACCAAGAAAAATACCCATTTTGGCTCTTTCATCAGGAACTAAATCATTAATTTTTTTCCCATCAAAAAGAATATCACCTTCAGTAATCTCATACTCAGGCCTACCAACAATTACATTAGATAAAGTACTTTTCCCACTACCATTTGGTCCCATAATAGCGTGTGTTTCGCCTGCTTGTACTGACAAATTAACTCCCTTTAATACGAGTTCACCTTCAACTTTTGCATGCAAATTTTTAATTTCTAACATTTAGATAAAATTTCCTCTAGAAAAGATTTTTGAAAATTTCTATTAAACGATTTTTAAATCGGATCACATCATACATGAATTATCCGACTGCACCTTCTAGGCTAACTTTTAATAACTGCTGTGCTTCCATTGCAAACTCAAAAGGTAATTCTTTAAAAATGCTACGACAAAAACCATTAATTATCATATAATGGGCTTCTTCATCAGACATGCCTCTTTGCATACAATAAAATAATTGATCATCACTAACCTTAGATGTTGAAGCTTCATGCTCCATATTAGCAGAAGAATTTCTAACATCAATATACGGAACAGTATGTGCTCCACAATTATTACCAATTAACAATGAATCACATTGCGTAAAATTAGTTGCATTTTTTGCACCAGGCATAATTTGAACTAATCCACGATATGTACTGTTGCCATGTCCTGCAGAAATACCTTTTGCAACAATTGTGCTACGTGTATTTTTGCCCAAATGGATCATTTTAGTTCCAGTATCTGCTTGTTGATGATTATTAACCAAAGCAACGGAATAAAACTCTCCAACAGAATTATCACCTTGTAAAATAACGCTAGGATATTTCCATGTAATGGCAGATCCTGTTTCTACCTGCGTCCATGATATTTTCGAATTTTTACCTGCAGCCTTACCTCTTTTTGTTACAAAATTATATACACCTCCACGTCCATCTTTATCCCCAGGATACCAATTTTGAATTGTCGAATACTTTATTTCAGCATCATCAAGTGCAATTAATTCAACTACAGCTGCATGCAATTGATTAGATTGACGAATTGGAGCTGTACACCCCTCTAAATAACTTACATATGCCCCTCGTTCAGCAATAATCAAGGTTCTCTCAAACTGACCAGTCTCATTAGCATTAATTCTAAAATAAGTCATTAGTTCAATCGGACATCGTACTCCCTCAGGAACATAAACAAACGATCCATCACTAAAAACTGCTGAGTTTAAACTTGCATAAAAATTATCACTATAAGGAACAACTGTACCAATATATTTCTTCACTAACTCTGGATATTTTTTTGCAGCTTCACTAAGCGAGCAAAATATAACTCCAGCATCTTCTAATTTTTTTTGATAAGTGGTTGCAACTGAAACACTATCAAATATCGCATCTACAGCAACACCACTTAATTTCTTTTGTTCTTCAATAGGAATCCCTAATTTATTGAAAGTTTCTAAAATTTTTGGATCTACATCATCAAGAGTTTTATCAGGATCAATAGACGATGATGATGGAGCCGAATAATAATATATATCCTGGAAATCAATCGCCTCATGTTCTATCTTAGCCCATGTAGGCTCTTCTTTTTTCCTGGACAACCAATGCCTATATGCTTTCAATCTCCACTGTAAAAGAAATTCTGGTTCTTCTTTTTTTGAAGATATGAGTCTAATAACATCTTCGTCCAAACCTTTGGGAACAACATCAGAATCAATTTCAGTAACAAATCCATATTTGTACTGACCAGATAATTCTTCTTCAGAAGTATCTTTTGATAATACTATTTCTTCCATATATTTTTAGCTATATTCCTATTAAACAGAACTTAAAAAGTAAAAATTCAAAGTTCTTACCCTTATTATACCCACATACATAACTTACATACAAATATTTTGTTTTGATTTAATAGCTTCTCTCGTAGATATTATCTAATTTAAAAGATAGTATCGCTGAAATGAGTGCGATAATCACGCCAACCAACATAACATCTCCAAGTGCAGCAATAGCTGATCCACCATCTTGTAATAAAATTTCTGTTTTACCATATTGGATACTTTGAAAAGCATATACTGCTCCCGATAATGTTGTTCCTACAGCAAATGCAAATTGTCGACCAACACCAACAGACGCAGATGCAGTTCCTAGTCTATCAATTGGTACCGAACCCATAATAGCACTTGTTACAACAGGCTCAAATAAAGCAGCTCCTAAACTACAAAATAATACGCTATACCATAAAAGAGATTCTGGATATCCTGCATATATAAAGCTTAAACTAACGAGCCCTAGGGCCAACACACAATTAGCTCCAATCAAAAAATATCGCACCCCAAATTGATCAGATAATCTCCCAGCAATAGGAGCAACTACTATTCGAAATACGAACAACGATGCCGTTATTAATCCAACTTTAATGACAGGAAAACTCATTGGGCCAAGTAACACTAAGGGAACTGCAAAAATTGCGCTACTCTGTGCTAAATAATGAGTGATATGAGCAAGAACACTATACCTGTACTGTCTGATTTTCAATAAAGAAATATTTAAAATTGGTCTACTTGAAGTTTTTTCCATCCATATCAATAATGGTAAAAATATTAAAAATGCCAGGAAACTTAATACTACTATTGGAGAAATAGTCCCATATTCGCCTAATTGATTTATTAATACCAATGCAGAACCTAGAGTTACGAAAACTACAATAACTGCTTTAATGTCTAATTTATACGACTCACTAAATTTATTTGAATCATCTGGTAAAAAATACCATGCAAGAAAAACCCCTAATACACCAATAGGAACACGAGAAAAAAACAATAACTTCCAATCAGCTATTTCTAAAAGAATACCTCCTAACAATGGACCTAAAGAAAGTCCTACCCCTATGATCGCACCAGACCAACCCAATGCTCTGCCTCGGTGTGTACTTGGAAATATAGAAGTAATAAAAGCATTATATGTAGCTAAAATCATTGCTGCTCCAACTGCTTGTATAAGTCTGCAACAAATTAATACCCACAAATTTATTGCAAATGGTGCTAGAACTATACCAATAGTAAAAAGGAATAATCCCAATATATATATCCGTTTTCTCCCAAATACATCTCCCATCCACCCCAATGTATGCATAAGCCCAACAGCAGTAACCCAAAAAGCGACAGAAACCCATAGAACTGCTGAAATATTAGTATCAAAATAACGAGCTATAGGAAGATATGAGAGAGATAACATTCCATTATCAAGGGTGGACATTAATGCACCTATAGATATCACTCCCAATAATATATATCGCTGTTTATTTGAATCCGCCTTAATACCTGTACTCCTTTTTTCTAGCTGTCTTCTAAACTTTCATCTTCATGGTTTGATGCAGAGTAATATACTTTTTTTCTCCATTTTAAATACCATCTTGTGAATCTGAACCATTGAAATGTTGAATTAGATTTAATTGCTTTAAAGGCTTCAGTATGAAATTCAAGAGCGTCATCAATAGTTATTTGAAATGTTATTTCAGCAACGCCTACTTTCCCTTGTTTTACTTCCCATTCTCCATTAACAAATAAGAGAGTTACTATTTGTTGAGGTTCAGATTTAATTGGAGTTTTTAAGTATACATGTACTGAATTTTTAAGTCTAAGGAGTTTTCTTATAATAGAATTCTTAAAAAGACTACTTCCTTTTGGAACTAATTTTAGGCAATGAAACGGATTAACTCCACCCTTTAGAGCTCCATAAAATAAAGTTTTGAGGATTTTATA
>CEVQ01081431.1_pt1 | contig 16681 bp, 15 predicted proteins | sample 356551 | NCBI WGS metagenome assembly CEVQ01 (sample SAMEA2623756, study PRJEB7988) | marine metagenome | biome: marine biome (ENVO:00000447); feature: mesopelagic zone (ENVO:00000213); material: "saline water (ENVO:00002010), including plankton (ENVO:xxxxxxxx)" | depth 250 m | reverse complement strand
CCTTTGATGTTCGATCCAGGAGCGAGCCGGTTCCGGTCATAGATGTTGCAGTTCACAAATCCGCTAACCTCATCGAAGAACACCGGTCTCTCGCTGGCTATTGCATCCTCTGGAGCGTCCAGGTTGCTGGGTAGTGTTGGCATCTCCACTGACCCAGCATTTCCGGAGGCGGTCATCCTCAGGGTCACAATCTCTACAGGCTGGTCTAGAGAGAAGCCGTAAAGTTGTTCGTGGCGGCTATGGAATTCATTGATTATTTTCTCGATGGTCTCGTGCGTTACTCTATCGCTGCCGAATTCCAAAGTGACTTCTGAGCCTTGGTGTTCGTATCTGACATCAGCCCCTCGGGAAAATAGGTGCGCATCTGCAGGTACACCTTCCTTACTTAGCCAGGCGTGGCCTTCGGCCTCCATATCGGAGTAGATCTGTTCCATTCTTTCCGGGTTGTAATCTGGCGGCTTTTGAAGCGATGTTCGAGCATAGTCGTTCTTTAATTCGGCGACCAATAGACCGTAGGCCGAGGCGATGCCTGGGTGCAAGGGGGCGACTACTTTGCTTATGCCCAGCAAGTTGGCTACGTCGATGGAATGCATTGGACCGGCTCCCCCGTAGGCCACCAAAGCGAACTCCCGAGGATCGTGTCCGCGTTCCACGCTGACGTTGCGTATAGCGCCTACCATGGTGTTATTGGCTATACTCAATATGCCGCTTGCCGCGGCGTGCAGGTCTATATTCAGTGGGCCGGCGATTTTCTTTTCTATTACTTTTGCGGAAGCCTCGGCGTCTAGTGGCAGTGATCCTCCGGCAATTTGGGTGTTGATACGGCCCAGTACCATGTTGGCGTCGGTTACGGTTGGTTCGGTGCCGCCTTTGGAGTAGCACACCGGTCCAGGTACCGAACCTGCGCTTGAGGGACCTACCGTTAGACTGCCGTATGGTGAAACCTTGGCGATACTGCCACCGCCGCATCCGATTGTTGCAATGTCCAGCATCGGCAGTTGGATAGGCCACGTACCCAGACGCCCAGCCAAATTCAGTGTAGGCTTACCTTCTCGTAGCAATGAAACGTCGGTGCTGGTACCTCCCATATCGAAGGATATCGAGTTGGATACTCCAGTGTTTTCTGCAATTTGCAGAGTGGCCATGACTCCAGCTGCTGGGCCTGAAAGGGCGGTGTGCACTGGCTGGCGAATGGCGACTTCAGAACCAATCATTCCGCCGTTTGACTTCATAATAGAGAATGAAGAATCAACAGAGCTTGCTCGTAGTGAGTTTTCTAGGTTGCCTATGTAACGGCTAACACGGGGCATGACGTAGGCGTTTAGTACAGTGGTCATGGTGCGCTCGTATTCTCGAAAAACCGCCAATACCTCTGAAGATAACGAGACCTGGGCACTAGGGTACTCCTCCAGGATCAAATCTCGGGCTCGGTTCTCGTGATCTGCATATGAGTAAGAGTGCAGGAACGAAACGGCGATGGCTGTGATCTCGTCTTCTCGAAACTTGCGGGCTGCGGTGCGGACCGCGTTTTCGTCCAGTGGTGTTAATACTTTCCCTTCGAAGCTGACCCGCTCGGGAACTTCAATAATGTCTCGGGGGCGCACTGGCCGCTCTGGTTTGATCCATGATTGCGGGTTGACTTGCCTTGGAGTGCCGTGACGGCCAATCTCCAACACAAATTTGAACCCGTCTGAAACCACCAGTCCTACTGGAGCACCTTTATTCTCAAGTATTGCATTGGTAGCGATGGTGGTGCCGTGAAATACGTGTTTGACCTGTGTTGCGCCAACTGAATTTGCGGCGAGTACCTCGCGTAAGCCATTCAGGAATCCGGCGCTGGGGTCGTCGGGAGTGGATGGTGTCTTGTGGACTATTTGCTCATTTGTGGTCAAGTTGCATAGGACGATGTCGGTGAATGTTCCACCTACATCAACTGCAACGGAGTAGTTTTCCATACTTGTATTTCTACCTGATGAAAGTTCTCGTGTAAGTCATTATTGCGACGCCATTCTAACAAAGGTGAATGCAAAGCGGGGTAGTACCTACTCAATTGACACTCTTACCTCTTCGTGACTACACTCACCAACATGACATAATCCAGGGAAGAGAACTCCATAAGAAACGATTCGAATACTTGGAAGCTAAAACTTTGCCCGGCGATCTCGGCCAAAAGATGAACTCGAAAATTCTAAATTTACGTGGTCTATGACCGGAGATACTTTAGAACTTGTTTGGTTGTCTGTACCTGGCTATGCTAACTACAAATTCCGTTGGATGGACAAATTAGGCTGTTCTCCGGCTGGCCGTCTAATTAAATTCATACGTCAAAACAATAAGAGGTAATTGTCATGGCCAACATAATCTCTGCTACAGATTTGAATGGATTGTTGCAAGGTAGTACTAAATTTGCTTTGATAGACGTGCGTGAAGCAGGCGAGTATAACAGCTCGCACATAGCGGATTCTAGCCTGATTCCACGGAAAGAACTCGAGTTTAGAATGGATCTTTCGGTGCCAGTAAAAGGCGAGAAGGTTATTGTGTGCGACGACGATGGCCGCCGTGCAGCCCTGGCGGCCGATACCCTCGAGCAAGCAGGATTCACCAACGTGTTTGTTCTAGACCGCGGAGTCAATCAGTGGACTACCGAAGGCTTCCCGACAGAGTGGGGTAGCAACGTCATCAGCAAAGACTTTGGGGAACGAATGGAAGTAGAACATCATGTCCCTGAGATCGAGGCTACGGAGCTGCATGCTCGAATCGAACGCGGGGATAAATTAGTTATCCTCGATACTCGCACTCCGGAAGAGTACCAGCGTTTCTGCATCCCTGGAGGGCGGAGTGTTCCTGGCGGTGAGTTAGCCTTGCGGGTCACGGATATTACCAAAGATTTGGATCCGGATACCACGGTTATTGTTAATTGTGCTGGACGCACCCGTAGCGTGATTGGTACTAGGGTTCTGCAACGTATGGGCATGACTAATATCTTTGGCCTCAAGAATGGGACGTCTGGATGGCTTCTGGCTGGTTATGAGCTAGAGACCGGAGGTGACCGATTGGAACTGCCTGAACCTTCTGCAGAAGGGCTTGCCACAGCTGAGGCCTATGCTGACCGCTTGGCCGAAGAAGACGGCGTTCGTTATTTGGATGTAGCCACAGTTCAATCTATGTTGAATGAACGGTCGGAAAAGACTTGCTATTTTGTGGATGTGCGTACAACCGAGGAATACACAGCGGGCCATATTCCTGGGTTCCGTTGGTTCCCAGGCGGGCAGGTGGTACAGCGTTCTGACGATGTTTTGGTGGTCAAGAACTGCCCGGTGATCTTCGCATGTGACGGCAAAGCCCGTGCAACATTCATCGCGTCTTGGTACCGCCAGTTCGGGTTCGAAGAGGTGTACGCCGTAGACGGTGGCACTACATCTTGGACTGCTAGCGGTCGTCAACTGGAGACTGGCACTGGCGAACCAGAACCTATGGGTCTAGAGGAAGCTCGTAGCCAAGTCAAGATGTTGACACCTCAGGAGTTGAATTCGGAAAAACCGGCATCGATAATTAACGTCGAGGTCAGTACTGATTTCTCTAATGGCCACATATCAGGAGCTCGCTGGGTGCCCCGTGGATCGTTGGAGATGCAGATTGGAGAAGTCGCACCAGACAAGAGAGCGCCTATCGTGGTTACTTGTAACAGTGGCCAGAACGCTATCTTTGCTGGAGCCTCCCTCAAGGCTATTGGCTACCAGGACGTATCAGTATTGGATGGTGGTATGGCAGCATGGCGCCGGGCAGGGTTGGATGTGGAACAAGGGTTATCCGGAGTCATGCGACCGCCGACTGATGTGGTTCCGTCCGGCCCAGAGCGAAACTTCGCCGATATGATGCACTACCTACGTTGGGAGACTGCTCTGGGGGACAAATACGCTGCAGATTAATTTTCAGAAAATCATTTTCTGAAAAGAAAAGCCCCGTTAGATGCAGTCGGGGCTTTTTTTAATTTAGGCACTGGCTAAGATCGAATCCAATCCCAGGAATGGACGCGGAGATATTTCGGCAGGTTCAGGTGATCTATACCGGTACGAGGTTGTAGAAAATCGGATAACCCAGTAGACGATTGGCAGGTTGTTGCCGGTCTAGTTGCGGAGTGCCTTTTCCATTGCGCAGCCTTAACAGTAATTTTTCTAACTGCGGGATCTGCTGAAAAGGGCCCATTGATTGAGAGGGCCCTTTTTGTTAGCTGTTTGAATTTTGACGGTAATGTTTAGCTGGGATCGGCCAGCGGTACTGCGAGGGACGCTCTGGGGGTGTCGCCCAGACTGCGGGCGATGTGGCCGTGTCCTTCCAGGTCTTCGGCTACTAGGATGTCTCCCGGTTCCATCTGAACTTTAGAACCGTCGGCGCACTCGAATTCAGCGGTGCCTGATAGGTTGACCACGTACTGGCGACGTGGTGCGTTGTGGTAGTCCGAGAAAGATGGGGATGGGCGCAACCCAAGGGTGATGTCACCGTCGCCCAATCGGTTCACTATTGAGGTCATCTCCTCGGCGGTTACATCTTCGAAATGGGATTCGCCATCGGCTCCTGAGAATACTCTGATGATCTTCATGATTAGCTCCTGATATAACTTTGATTGCCTAGGATTCGGTTTAGAGGGTTGTCTAGGCTTCTGCTAGGGGTATCGCTAGAATGAAGCGTTGACCGTCTCCAAGTCCTCGGGCGATGTGGCCGTGGCCGTTAAGATCCTCGGCAACTAGCACGTCTCCAGGGTACAATTGCCTCTTAGTGCCATCTGCCGTCTCATACTCTGCTGTACCAAGTAGGTGGAGGACATACTGCCGCCTAGGGGCTGTGTGGTAGTCGGAGAAAGAGGGTGCCTGGCGTTCATTGAATTCAATGTCCCCTTCTCCCAACCTACCGACGATGGTCTGTAGCTCCTCAGGACTTACGTCTTCGAAGTGCGATTCTCCATCATCTCCGGAAAATACTCTAACAATCTGCATAAAAAGTGCTCTCCCAAAAAATTTATATTTCCTTATGCCCAGATTCTAAAACCTGGAATCTGGTCCTACGTTATGCTAGTAGCTACGCTTAGCGTTTAAAACCTGACTTTAATCATGCCAGCTAGTCAGCCAGTGGGACAGTGCAGGTGATACCGGGTTCTGACCCAGCGGTTAGAGTGGTATGGCCTTGGCCAGTGGTGTCTTCCACGAGACGGGCGTCGCCTGGGCCAAATAAGTGCTTGGATCCGTCACCCAGGCCAATTTCGATCTGGCCTGCAATGCAAATAACATATTGGCGGCGTGGTGCTGGGTGCCAGTCGACGAAATGGCCAGCTTCATTGGTGCTGAATTTTAAAGTTGTGGTTTTGACGGCTTCAGCCAGTTCTGGGTGGGTATCCAAGCTAGTTTCTTCAATGTGGGTTTGGCCGTCGTTGCCGGTGTACATTCGGTATATGCCCATTGATTTTCTCCGTGATGTCGAAATTATCTCTTGAAAAGTGATATCAGTTAAGGGGTATTACTGCAGTGATTGCGGGTTCATTGCCTCGTACCAGCGTCGTGTGGCCCTTTCCAGTCGTGTCTTCCACTAGGCGGGCATCTCCGGGTCCAAAGCTCTTGATGGTCCCGTCTTCCAGGCCTACATCGATAGTGCCTGATATAGAGATGATGTATTGCCGTCGTGGGGCTGGGTGCCAGTCGATGAAATGTCCGGGAGCCCATTCACGAAAGAATATGTGCTGAGTACCAATCTCTGTCGTCAGTTCAGGGCTGGAGGCTAAGTCCAACTCGTCTATTTGAGTCTTAGTTTCGCCGTTTGTATAGATTCTATAGAGGCCCACTATGATATCTCCAGACCAATTAATATTCCAATCCGTGCTCAATTTTTTAATTGTCAATGTATTCGAGTCGACACACTTTAATCCTTGGCGTTAATTTGGGCAATATCTAATTCGACATATTAGTCAAGTAAGTCCGAAGGATCAGGTGCAGGTGTGTGAAAATATTGGAGCGTATAGCCAGCCCTCTAGCCGGGCGGTGGCAAGTTCGTTTTCATTTGGATTAGGGACCCCGCCTCGCTTTGTGGCGTCTCCGGGTCCGGGCTTAGGTTGTCTGAATTGCGATTGGTCGCTGGCCCATAGACAGGCAGTTACGGCAGCTACCATTGAGTCCAGACAGTCGTCATTTTTCAGGCATTGTTCTTTGAACTGCTCCAGGTTGGCGATTGGTACCTTAGAATTGGCAGCCAGGTATTCTAGGATTTTCATCCTCAGTTCTGTTGCTGATCGCCCTTTTTTGTATCCCTTAAAGGGCAGATTAAAGGCTCGTAGAGCTGCTCCGGGCATGGATTCCAACAATATAGGTCCAGTTTGGCCAGTTTCTGGTAACGGAGGAACTCGGCATCCCGTCTGCCACAGGTCGTGGAGCATCTGCATGCCGCGAAAGGTCATAGGCACCATGTTGGGATTCGCCTTATGTAAGCATGAGTAACACTCGGGAAAATAAAGATCACCCCTACGGTAGACTTCGCCCTTCTCAGCTACGAACCGGTCACGTAGGGTTAGGAATTCAGAGAATTCCATGGCGGCGGCGGCACTCCAAAGGTCTGGCATGGTTTCCGCGGTTGGAAGCCACGCGTCTGCAAAGCTTTTAGGCACTGAAAAAGGAAAATCCATGGCGGCAATTGTATTACTCGGCGAGGAGGCCAATATTTTGGTGAGATGCGCCCGGGGCATGATCTGGCAGGATTGGATGGTGAGTACGCCATTGACTAAATAACCGCAGGTCATCCAAGTATTCTTGTCGGCCTTGGCTCCGCTGTAGTCCACTCCCAAAACTGTTATCTCGTCTGACACATATATCCCTTTGAATAACTTGAGGCTATGTTAGAATGGGCCGGAATTTTCGCCGCCATTTCCAGCCTGATTCTGGTTACTGCGGCTAGAATCATCGACTTTGATACTTTTAGACTAATAAGGGTGTGATTATGGACTTTACCACGAGAAGAGAAAGATATCGGGGAATTTTGGCTGGCGACAAATGTGTATATCCCGGTTCGGTGTTCGACCCCATATCGGCCCGTATCGCTGAGGATATTGGTTTTGAAGTTGGAATGTTTGCTGGTTCGATAGCGTCCGGCACCGTACTGGGGGCACCCGACTTAATTGTTCTCACACTTACCGAGTTTGCTCAGCAGATCCATCGTATTTGCCGAGCCGGAGACTTAAGTTTGATGGTAGACGCCGATCACGGTTATGGCAACGCCCTGAATGTGATGCGGACTGTGGAAGAACTGGAAACAGCAGGTGTGGCTGCTCTCACCATTGAAGATACCGTACTGCCCAGAACATTCGGCGGTGGCCCGGATGCCGTTCTGCCTATTGACGAGGGCGTGGGTAAGATGAAGGCGGCGTTGGCGGCCCGAACTGATTCCAACATGGTGGTTGCGGGACGGACTAGCTCCCTGAGAATTACCGACCTCGCTGACACAATCGCTCGGGTTAAAGCCTACGAAGCTGTGGGAGTTGATGCTGTGTTCCTGGCGGGAGCGTCAACTAGATCCGAAGTCGAAGCTGTTGCATCCGAGATGAAAGGCCCACTGCTGCTGGGTGGTACCACTGGAGAATTGGCAGACAAAGATTACCTCGGCTCCGTAGGGGTGCGCGTTGCTCTCCAGGGTCACCTTCCGTTCGCCGCTGCTATCAAGGCGACTTATGACACCCTAAAAGCTCTTCGTGACGGAGTGGCACCCGCCGACCTGCAATCTCAATTGGCGACCTCAGCTCAGATGGATCAGTTTACTCGAAAAGCCGACTACGCCAAATGGACCACCGACTTTTTGAGTTAATAGTCTAGGTTTTAACCCAATCACAAAAGAAAGCCACCAGCATATTATTAGATGGTGGCTTTTCTTTGCACGGGATTACGAGATAAGGAATATTCTTCGTCGGCTATAGACTGGCGGTGGATCTTAGATACTCGATGTCCATATTCGCTAAGGTTTGAACTGTTCACGCAGTCAAACGTTCCGATAAAGGACCGACGTTATTTTAACAAGGTATGGTGGATGGTTAACTCCATTACTTTGATTCATAGGTCGTACTATTCAACCCTCACGTGAGCGATTGACTTTTCTTTTTGATGAACCTATTCACCGTCAACCGTTTGTGGGTTACACTGTCTCTCAAGGCCAGCCTGACGATAGATAACTGGCTGGTGTTTCAAAATGTTTATTTCAGGAGTTCAGCCGTGAAGATTGCTTTGAATCACCTTCATTTTAGAAGTGGAGACCCAGACGCCGCCGCCAAATGGTACTGTGACAATTTTGGCGCCGCCATCACATCGGAACGACCCTTATCTACTACAAAGTCGATTCAGCTTGAGTTAAACGGCGAGCATATGATGACTATCTCCGGTCGTGCCGAGGGCGAAAACCCCATTGCTGGTACTACCGAGCCTCGCTATGGATTGGATCATTTTGGGTTCGAGACCGACGACCTGTTGCAGCTGTGCGAGGGCTTGAAAAAGAACAACGTTAAATTCAACTGCGAGCCTTGGACTATGCCTTCAGGCTCGATGGTCGCGTTCGTTGTGGCGCCGGACGAAGTTTCTGTGGAATTGATCCAACGCCCCACAGATTAATTTCGAGGTAGTGTAGTTCGAACATGAAAGGGCCCGTCAGCTTGGTGCTATTCCGTCGAAGAAATCATCGGGGACGGTCTCTGAATTGGCTACATCTGGACGGGCCCGGATATAGAACTCACGACCTAAGACCCATGCAGCAAGCTCCCTGGGCACCCTGTGATAGGGCCAGTCTGGAGCCACCTGGGTACGGTGGCAAATAATGCAGGCCATCTTGGTTTCAAGTTGGTGTGACACGTCCAACTCGAGGTGTATCTCCTCAGCTGGGTTGCCGTGTTCTATTTGTTCCTGACTGGGCATTGGAAAGTCTATCCCTGCATTTCGAAGTTTAGTAGCCCATTCCAATCGAAATCCCTTGGGGCGTGCGCTGTAGAAAAGACGCTGTGGCGCATAAGGTTTCAGTCCGTTGGTCAGCTGATCGGCGTAGGCCTTAGGGTCGGAAGCCAGGTCAAAGGCTGTTGTGGTGTGCTTGGATATGGCTATGTGGTCCGGGTGTCCATAGAGTCCTCCAGGTTCGAATGTGAGTATCACCTGGGGTTTGTATTCCCTAATCTCCCGAACCAATCGCCCTACAACTTCATTCTCGGGCGCTTTTATGAATGCCTTTGGGTGGTTGTTGGCCTCCCAGCCTGCCATTCCCGAGTCTCGGTACTCATAAATGGCGTTGCTATCCAACCTTAAAGCCTTAACAGCGCAGGACAACTCGATTCGTCGTACCTCGCCTAAGCTTTCTTTGGTGGCTGCCCCCTCCTGCCTGATGTCCCCTTCTTCACCCAAAGTTGTAGTTATAAGGCGCACGCGTCTGCCTTCTTCCACGTTCTGGGCCAGCACCCCGCCAACGGGGAAAGCTTCGTCATCGGGATGGGCAAAACAAGCCAAAAGTCGAAGTTCAGGCATTTATATATTCCTCAAATTTGTTGTTACGTGATGCGCCTTAGCATCGTCCATTTATGGGTATGATCGAAAACTAATGGGCATCGCGAATGGAAACTCAAGTTGGCGGTCTAATAAGCAGCCGATAGACCGTCTCCTCTTGGGTCGGCAGCTCCTAGCAACACTTGCCGTTCTTGATCAATGACAATCAATTGAACCTTGCCGTCGTATTGCCCCTGGTTCCGACGTGTGACTTTGTGGCCCAACTTTTGCAGACCTTCTATTGTCTTTTCTGGCATCTCTGGTTCTACACGGAGTTCTAACTCAGTATCTATACTGGCTGGATCTGTTCCAGGGTAGCTCCACCAACGGGGGGCGTCTACGGCGGCTTGAGGGTTCATGCCAAAGTCCAGCAGGTTTGTGATGATCTGGACACCGGATTGGGGTTGGAAATCTCCGCCAGGAGTTCCGCCGATGATATGGCACTTGCCGTCGCGTAGCGTCAGGTAGCAGTTCAGAGTGTGCATCGTACGCTTTCTGGGTGAGAACTCGTTGGGGTGGCCCGATTCCAGGCTAAATCCACGCCCAGCGCGGTTGTTGAACAGGATGCCAGTACCGCCAGCTATGAACCGAGATCCAAACCCGTGGGAAAGGCTGTGCACCCAAGAGACGGCGTTACCAGCTCTGTCAGCCACACAGAAATAAGTTGTGTTACCGTCGCTTTTTCCCGCCAGTATGTTAGGTGATTCCGTTCCGGCCATTTGGAGATTGATTTCGCCACGTCTTCGGTCGGCGTATTCTTTGGATATGATCTCATCCAGAGGCCATTCCACAACTCGCGGGTCACCGGCAAGGCGGTTGCGGTCAGCGTAGGCAATTTTTTTGGCCTCAACCATCAGGTGTATGGCCTCTGGATTGTCATATGACTTATCAGTCAGATCAAAACCTTCAATTAGGTTCAACATCTCTAAATGCAGGAAACCCTGGGATGGGGGGCGTGTCTGGAAGACCGTCTCGCCTCTGTAAGTTGTTCCAATGGGATCATAGATTTCCGGTCGATGATTGGCGAAATCATCGGCAGTGAACAGGCCTCCAGCGTCATTCAGAGACTTGATCATTTTCCTGGCCAACTCTCCTTTGTAGAATTCATCTGCCCCGCCCGTGGCTATGCGCTTTAGGGACTCAGCTAAGTCTTTATTAACTAGCAGGTCACCCTCACCTGGGGTTTTGCCGCCCGCGAGAAGAACTTCTTTGGTTGATGGGTAACCGGCTAGGCGTTCAGAGGTGCTGGCGAAGCTCTGAGCGATCTTTGGGGGTACGGCAAAACCGTCTTCAGCGTATCCTATGGCCGAGTCTAATAGTTGTTCGAACGGCTTGCTGCAGAAGCGGCGATGTACTTCTTCCCAGGCCGCAACTTCGCCTGGAACGCCCACTGAATGAGGGCCTTCCAGCGGCATTTTAGTTAGACCCTGCTTGCGGTAGTAATCAGCGCTCGTTCCTGAACCCGGGACACCAGCACTGCTGATGCCGGTTACTCGACTGTTTTCAGCCTCGTAAAGCAGGATAAATGAATCTCCGCCAATTCCGCACATGGGCACCATGGTGACAGTTTCGGTAGCTGCTGTGGCTAGGGCAGCGTCAAAGGCGTTCCCTCCTTCTTGCAGCACCTTTAATCCCGCGGCGGCGGACAGTGGTGAGTTGGTGCAGACCATGCCGTTTTTGCCGTAAACAACCTGTCTGGATAGTCTCGCTGTTGTCATATTGAAGATTCTCCCAACTGCCTATTTTTGTCAGTTATCTTGGTTGAGCCTCAAGTAACTCGGTTTTGCCAGCCAGAAATGTACGTTTGGCATCTTGTCCCAGCTCTTCGATAAGAGCGGAACCTGGAAAGATTGAAAATGGATCGGAATTACCGATCTTATTTTTATTTCTACAATTTGGGCAGGACGTGGTCGTTGATGGCTACTGCTAGCCCGTCATTCTCTACAGAAGGCACTACGAAATCTGCAATAGATTTGACCTCTGGCGGCGCGTTGCCCATTGCCACACTTAGGCCACAGGCTTCCAACATCGGTAGGTCGTTGTAGCTGTCTCCCACTGCGACTATGTTACTTGGATTCACGCCTATGATTTCGCCTACCCGGCATATTCCGGCTGCCTTGTCCACTCCGGCCAAGGTGAAGTCCACAGCCCAAAGTCCGTTGTAGGGCAGCACAGCTTTCACGACATACATCTCTTTGTTACTGCTGAAATGGGCCATCAGGTAGTCAGCAGTTCCTTCATCAATGTCCAATGCAGAAATACGAATCAATTCCCAGTTGGGTACTTCGTCGAAGGTGCTGGCTGTGCCATTATCATGAGTGGCGACAAACGCTGTGCCCATTTGTCTGAGCTTAGTAATAACTAACTCGGCATTAGCGGGTCCCAACGGCGCGTTCCAGACCGACATCTTTCGTACTGGGTCAAGGATATTGGCGCCACCGTCGCAGAGTTGAGGAGTGGTCAAACCCAACTCCCTTGAGTAATTCAAGGCATCAGCCGGTTCACGCCCAGTGGCGATGAAAACAGATATCTTCTGGGACAGATGGATGATTGCTTCACTAACGGCTGGGGCAATCTTTTCATTGGGGCCGATGATAGTGCCATCCAAATCTAATGCAGCAGCCAGGATTGGTGTGTGGTGATAGTTCTGTGAATTGGTGGCCATTGGTTCCTTTTGGAGTGGTTCCTTTCGCATAATTCTACATTATAGGAGTTAGGTATCTGTATTATTAGCACCTAAGTTTTATGAATTACTATTTTAGTAATGTACAAGGTGGATAGCTTATTTAATACAGATTTGATTATTACTAGATCGTGGATAAAGACAATGTGATTGAGTGTGCGATTCTTAGCGGTATGATGCATGTGTTGAAGATAAATATCTTTTAATCCACGCAATCGTATTGTCTGGAAAGATAACAGCTAATTTTGAGATTGGTTGAATGTTACGGTTACTCATGACCGTTACAACAATGCACTCTGGTGTTGTTTCTAAACGATTCTTTTGGCGAGTATTGAGCGTCGATTCGGTTGACGCAGAAGGGAAGATTTGTTTTGTGTGGAATTTTGGATAATCTTTGGTTTATGGCTTATTTTGAATCATAAATTTTTTTGATGAATTGTTCTGGATTTGATTTCGGAGTCTGATAGGCAACAAAAAAGGCCCCCGAGTTCTCTGGGGGCCTTTTTTGTTGGTTTTTGAAATGCCTGTTATTTGAAGATCAACTCAGTGTTCTTGCGATCTGGACTGCGCATTAGAGCCAGGCCCTCTTCGGGGGTGGCTGTGGCATTGCAATACAGCTCAATGCCATTACCTTCAGGGTCTTTGATATAGATGCTCTTGGTCATGCCGTGGTCTGTCGTTCGAATTTCACCTGTGTCGAAGTGATCTTGTAATTTGTGCCAGTAGTTGGTCAACTCTTCGAAGTCGGCGACCTCGATGGCCATGTGATTCAGTCCGACATCCCCATCGGCTGTGTTGGCGGCGCCTTCAGGTGCCTGGAAGATGGCCAAGTCGTGGTGTTGTTCGCCAGCGGTCAGGAAAGTTCCGAACCCAGGTCGTTCAAGGGCAATCTCAAATCCGATAACGTCTGTGTAGAACTTGGTGGCCGCAGTTAGGTCTTTGGCGTTGATGACCAGATGGCCGATTCTTGTGGGCTTAGGCATTATTTCTCTCCTACTTGTCACCATAAATACGAGGTGGTTTGAATGAAACTTTGGAGTTAAGCCGCCTAGGATATTGATAATCTACGTTCCGAATACTATACCGTTTTAGGGTTAAAAATCCAAGAGGTGTACTTGGGCTGCTCAGTTTACGCTCATCCTTCCCGTTCTAGGAAGCATTGGACCCGGTCGATGGCGTTGGTTTTGTCGTAACCCTGGTAGATGAGCATGGTGTTCCGCACTGGGTCTCCGCCAAAAAACCGCTCATATAATACTTGGCGACCGCCAAAGGCGCTGCAGGCCACGTCCCATGCAAGGTGGAAAAGACGTACGCGGTCTCGCGCTCCAGCGGTTTCAGTGGCTAGATATCGTTCCAGATCTGGGGCTATGGGGGCGTTGAAATCAGACTCTCCAGGTAGGACCATAAGACTGCTAGAGCCCAGTAATTGAACGATCTCTGTCATACGGGGATACATTTTGTTGGCGTAGATGGCTCTGGCTGCTGAGAGTGGCGCGAATGACGGGCACATCATTCCCCATTCATTCAATTTGGCATCGGCTTCCGCAGCCCTTACAGAGGCTTTCATCATCTCAAGATTCACTATAATCTCGCCAATCATCTCTTGGACGTGGGGCACCTCAGTTGATCCCAGGGTATCGGTCATGAGGGAGGTTAACCCCAATAGAAATTCGGTCTTAACCACTGTACGGTTGACCACTTGATGTCCGGTATGAGAGGTGGACTGGGTAGCTGATGCGAATTTGTTAGCCATATCTACGTCGCCGAGCAGAAAAACTCGCTCCCAAGGCACAAGTACGTTGTCGAAGAAAACTACGGCGTCCATTTCTTCAAACCTGGAGCCCAAAGGATGGTCAAAGTTGGAGCGCCCTTGGTCAAGACTCTCGCGGCACATGAATTTAACCCCTGAGGTGGCACAGGGGATGGCAAATGCGAAAGCTTGCTTTTGAGCCTCTTTGCCCAGTAAGTGGGTGCGTGTAGGATAGACGACAATCTCGTCTGATATGGGCCCCAACGTGGCTAGGATTCGACTGCCGTTAACCACGATACCGGCGTCGGTCTCTTTTATCACTGTCAGGGCAATCTGGTCTTCCAATCGGTCTAGAATGGAGGTGTTGCGTCTGCGCTGTAGGTTGACCAGCGTGTGTGTCATAGTGAGGTCATTTTCGCGGATATACTCATGATAGCGGAGTACATTGTCTTTGAATTGGGGTCGGTTGTCCGCGAAATAATCTGCGGACCCAGCCCAGCCAGATATAGCGCAATTGAGGAAATCCGGTGTGCGGGCCATCATGCCGCAGCTCTCCCAAGCCCAATTGGTCATCATCTCCCTTCGCTTCTCAAGGTCATTAATAACCTTGGGGATGATAAATGATTGTCCAACCGGATCTCCTGACGTCGGAGAAGGGAAAGTCATCGCATCTTTAGTGTGTGGGTTGTGCTGCTGGTCGTATAGGGCGGCCAGGGATTTAACGCCGTTTTGGAAGGACGGGTGGGTGGTGACATCGCCTGCCTGTTTACCTCCGATCCATACCTCGGCAGGGTTTTTTGATAAACGGTCAATATACTGCTGCCCCGTTCGTGCGGGCATGTTGCAGGCTCCTAAGGCGATTTGGGCGAGTTTAGCAGTGGCCCTATATGGTGTCAAAATTAGAAACCCGTATATTGATTGTCATGTCGACCTGTGGTCGTACTGGAATAGGATGGTGTGTTATGTTACCGGCTCCTTTATTTTCCTAATATGACTGGGGGTGCAATCGATATTTGAATTAAAGACCATTGTTATGGCCCTAGGTGAAATCGATGATTGTATTTGGTAGGAGGTATGTATGAAAGGTCGAGTAGTAGTTTGCAAGGAATACGGCAAACCTTTTGTAATTGAAGAATACGAAGTGCCAGAGCCGGCTCCAGGTGCAGTGATTCTACGCATGACTCAGGCTGGAGTGTGTGGTTCAGATCTTCACACTTGGCGCGGCGACCAGAACAATGTGAACTTGCCACTACCTCCAACTGGTCGTGCGATGGGTCATGAAGGTACTGGAGTAATTGAGATTCTAGGTGATGGAGTAGACACTGACTCAGCAGGAGCTCCGATTAAGAAGGGGGACAGGGTGATTTACGCTGCTGTCTTCCCGTGTTACCACTGTCGCCAATGCCTGAAGGGCAATACTAACTGGTGCATGAATCGGAATTACCCGGCCGCTGGTGTGTGGCCTTATTTTGTAGCCACCTACTCTGATTACTTGTACCTCCCCGATCGCCACCCGTTTTTCAAAGTCCCAGACGAATTGGATGAGAACATCTTGGGTCCGGTGAACTGCGCCATGGGTACCGTTACTACTGGGCTTATCCGCGCTCAAGCTGGAGAAGGTGATTACGTGGTTATCCAGGGAGCAGGTGGGCTTGGTATCCACGCCACAGCCATGGCAAAAGAGATGGGTGCCGACCGAGTGATTGTGATGGACCGCCTGGAGAACAGGCTGCAGTTGGCCGAGGAGTTCGGAGCAGATCACACGATAAATATTGAAGAGTTCAATACTCGGGAGACTCGGCTTCGCCGAGTGAGGGAATTGACCGACGATCGGGGAGCCGACGTGGTGATGGAGTTAGTTGGGCGTGCTGAACTGCTATCTGAAGGTATCGACATGCTGAGCAATGGCGGCACTTTTGTCGAGATCGGAGATATCGTACGAGGCAAAGAAGTGTCCATAGACCCTTCCAAACTGCTCACTGGCAAGAATATCGTTGGTTCGCTTATGTATAAGCCAGAATTGTTGCCCAGGTTGCTTAACTTCCTAGTTCGCAAAAAAGACAGCCTTCCTTTTGAGAAAATTGTTTCCCATACCTTCCCTCTGGCTGACGTCAACGATGCCTTCGCCCAAGCGGAATGGGACCAAAGTCAGACTCCCATCACTAGGGCAATGCTGGTCCCATAGTCAGGTATGTAGGTACAACTTATTAGAGGAATGGCAATGGTAGCAAACGAAAAACAGCTTTCGGAAATTATCGAACCTAGGACAGAATTGGTTGAGGCGGCAAAAAAGGCGGCTGTTAAGATTGCTGCGCGGGCTAAGGAGACCGACCAATCGCGCAGAGTGCCCTTAGAGAACATCCAAGATCTTCATGATGCAGGGTTGCTGACCGTCGCTATTCCAAAGGAAAACGGAGGTACCGAGGCTGACTTGGTGACCCAAGTGGCCCTCTACGAACTCATCGGCGGGGCTTGCGCGTCCACGGCCTGGATCATGGGTAACCACTCTGTGCTCTGTACTCGCGCCATGGGGCTTATGGGTGAGGATGCAAACTGGCTAATCAAAGATGTGGTGGAAAACGGTTCCCTAATCTCCCATGCTGCCATCCCTGGAGGAGATACCAAGCCTGCACCAGGCGGATTCGTTTCATCTGGTCGCTGGCCATTTGTCAGTGGCTCCAGTATCTCCACCTGGATGTT
>CEVQ01077747.1_pt1 | contig 16732 bp, 13 predicted proteins | sample 356551 | NCBI WGS metagenome assembly CEVQ01 (sample SAMEA2623756, study PRJEB7988) | marine metagenome | biome: marine biome (ENVO:00000447); feature: mesopelagic zone (ENVO:00000213); material: "saline water (ENVO:00002010), including plankton (ENVO:xxxxxxxx)" | depth 250 m | reverse complement strand
GGGTCATCTTACCATCGTGGACATCCGTGCCGCGGGGCTTCCCCATTGCAGGGTCGCCGGTCAAATCTAGCAGATCGTCAACCAACTGGAACGCCCTGCCAAGTTCCATTCCAAATAGTTCCATGGAATCAGCATACTGTTCGGACTTTGCAGTAATTGCAGCTCCCCAGCAGGCAGAGGCGAAGGGGTAAGCGGTCTTGCCATCGACAATAGCATAGTAATCCTCTGGAGTAGTTGAGAGGTTACCGATGTGCTCCATCTGCAAGATTTCACCCGATGCTAGACCTCCACAGGTGCTAGCAATTCTCTCGACAACACGGTCATCATTGTGGCCGCCTAGGCCGAAACCTAGAGCAAACAGATAGTCGCCCGCGATTATTGCGTGTGATTGGCTGGCAGTAGTGTGCAGAGTAGGCTTGCCTCTACGCAGTTTCGAATGATCGTTGATATCGTCGTGAATCAAAGTCGCAGTGTGTATCAGTTCCCCCGACAATGCTAGGTTGAATGCCTTCTCATGATCCTCTCCTCCACATGCCTCGTATGCCAGTACACTCAGTATCGGCCGGTATCTCTTTCCTCCTCCCAGTAAAATCTCACTTACGAGCCTCATTACGGGGGCATCTGGCTTTGACAATCTCTTCTGCACAAACTCCTCGAGCGCTTCCTCAACTTGGTAGCGGCGTCTCTCTAGCTCCGCCCGGGCACTAATCTGGTTGAGGGAGACCATGCCACTCGTGCTAGTTGAAGAGGGTCGCCTATATCAACAAGTGTACACGCCGGCCATACGGGCACGTTACGTGTCCCCCCCAGGAGGTGGACGGATTGGACGAATTGAGACTCGCCGTCATTGATACTCCCGACTGTTCTGTTAGCTCACAATTCGATGAGTTAAATGAAGGAGATCTCAGCATAGCAAGTGTCTCTACCTCGGACTTCTCAAAAGCCATCAGCATGCTATCCAAGGGTGATGTGGACATATTGGCAATACCTGCAGAACTGCTACACGGTAAGCAGATGGAAATGCTAGCAGCAGGTTGCGAAGTAGTAGGGGCTCGCACTCCTCGTCGGCCTAATCTGGTACTAGTCTCGGATAACAAGTTGGATTACCAGCCTAGGTTCGCAATAATTCTGGCTGAGTCGGCTCTAGTGCGCAGACAACTGAGGCGAGCGAGGGGTGGCCTCAGGGTCCTGAGCCCTGCTGCCTTTGCATCAATCAGCGAACAGACGTTCCCCTCAGGAGACAGTCTCGAAGTCGCAAGATGGATGGAGTCGTTGAGGGAGTCCGGAGAAATCGATGGTTTCATCACTTCGAGGGCAGTTTTCGACTCAATAGGGTCTCCTGCGCGCCGTCATGCTCTCTTGCCTGACCCAAAAGATAGAGGCGGGACTCATTTCCTTCCTCTTCCATATGCAGATCTAGTCATCCTGCTGGCCAGAAAGCGTTTTCCCTCCAGTATCTTAAAGCGGTTTTCAGAGGCAGAGGGAGAAGCCTGCTGGTATATCCAAGATCAGATGATTTCTGGCCTTGATGAAGAGATGCTGCAGCGAGTCGGTATACTAGTCAGACACCGTCAAGTCAGATCTCTGATGAAGCAGGCCGAGGAACAGAGAGACCTGACGCTAGAGCAGGCATGTCATGACACAGAGGGAGAGGTTACCGAGGCAGAGGTACATGTGGAATTTAGAATAGAGGTGCTTTCTAGAAACGGTCGGCATACAATCGGCCTAGACCGTGTGATTAAGCATAGCGAATTCAGGCACGCTACGATTTCAGCAATCAGAGATTGGGGCGTCTTGCTGCAAGAAGCATCTAGGCCCGTCCCCAAGGACTTCTACAAGGATGAGGATGCTCCTGCCTTCATCGACCTTGAAGAAGAATAGTGGCTATTTCCTCGGACTGCCTCAATCACCTGAACCGAGTTTTGATTTGCGCAACCGATATGACCTCGACGCCAGTGAGTAAGTCCGTAATGCTGGATGTAGAAGTCGATAGGTCTCTTCTCGATGTCCTATACAGAGGCCGTCTGATGGAGCTCAGAGATAGGGCTGAGACAGAGGGTTTGAGCAAGAGTGGTTCTGTCGAAGTCCTTCGTGCTAGGTTGATTCAGAATCTGGTTCTGGGAGAGATTGATCTGTCTTGGGAAGGAATCCAATCACTCACTCACAAGGAGGCAGGGGCGGTGTTGAAGGTGTTTGGAATCAAGTCATCGGGCTCCCACAAGGAAAGGAGGCAGCGGCTCTGGTTGCATCTCAACTTCGACTCCCGTCGGCTCAGTGTGGAGCACCTAGCAGATATAGAAAGAGATGAGTTGCACGAGTTGTGCTTACGACTGGAATTGCCACTCACCGGAACCAGGACAGTACTGATGGGTCATGTTGCAGGAGTTCTGACTAGTCAAGGAAGAGGCTGGGGCAGAATCAAGCGCAGCCTTTGGAGGTCAGGCATTCCTGATGCATCTAAAGAAGCTCCCAAAGCTGAGGACATTGAGGATGCAAAGGAGATTCTTGAGGTTGAGGCTGTAGATGATGGGTCATTCGGTAAGGCATCGCCTGTGGCGGTGCTCGAGGATGCCAGAGACTCGATTGTGAAGGATGTGGACAAGTCTGATCCTGAAGCACAAGGGGCATTGTTGACCATTGGTGCTAGAGTAGAGGAACTAGAGAGGATGATTGGAAGCATCCTCAGAGGACATTCGGGCACTTGGGGGTCCGCTGAGGAAGGTTTGCTGCTGAGGTTGGCTGAGCGGAGAGGTTGGCCTTTGGAAAGCGAAGAGGTTTGCTCCCGAGTCATCTCTGTGGCTACAAATATCGCCGAGTCAAAAGGAGCCAGTATCGGAGAGGGAGTTAGGAGTAGAGTCGATGCTGCTGCTACAATGAGCAGAGTCAGAAAGCGTATGGAATACGCTGAGACACTAATCGAAGACGATTGATTACTCAGGTACGAGTTGGAAGAAGCCGAATCTCGGCTCCATTACCTCGCCTTGGTCTCTAGCGGAATCAATAGCATCCTCTGCGGCTTCTCTGGAGTGGCCGGCATTGACCAGTGCTGCAACGATGTCGTTGTAATCGACTCCTTGGCCCGCATCTCTGGAACGTATGGTCTCAATTATTGCCCCGACTGCATCAGATGGTTCGGTCGCAGCTTGTTCGGCAGTAGGCTCCGTGACCGCCTGTTCTAGAGACGGGGTTTCTTGCTGCGACTCGGGCGCTGCCTCGATTACGCTGGTCTTGCCAGTAGCCGTCGATAATGCCTGTAGAACTCCTACTTGGTACGCCTCAGGGTCGAACTCCCCATAGTGGCCACGAGAGAGGATTAGTCCATCGACAAGATCGGATGGAACTCCTGCTTCCTCCATTGCAGCCGGAGTCAAGTCGCTCTCAAGCGAGGCTGCGTGTGCATCGATTCGTCTGAGGGTCGCATCGGCAGTCTGCACAAGCCAATTGGTGTAGCATTCCTTGTCGATAATGGAGAATTCCTCAGCCCTCAGAGATGTGAAAATACCTCCGTCCTCAGTCTCAAACCATCTAGCCTTACCGACTAGAGCAAGTAGGAATCGGTCACCAGTCTCATAGCGTGCCATCAGTTCTTCGAAATCGGGATGAAGTTCAGGCTGGAACGGAGCGACGTTGAATAAATGGGTTCCAGTTGGGTCTCTGATGTAGGCAGAGTAACTGGGGCCATTCTCACTATCTCTTCGCTCGACTCGGTCGATTACTCCGCAGACCAGTGCTCGGTTTACCTTAGCACCAATCTTGGTGATGATGAACGATGGGTCGTACTCTCCAGAGCCTTCCTCTGGTAATGAAGAGTCTCTGTATTCATTGGCAAAGATTCTGATTGCGCTCTGGCGGCCTATTCTGGGACCTTGTTGCATCACAATATCACCCCCCAGCGCTGGATGACCTCATTGGCGGCATCGTGCGCTGAAGTGGTATCATACTCTACTTCGTCAGCGAGGAGCATTGTCCCTTGCTCGTCTACAATCGAGCGGCCCTTCACTATGAGTCGCTTAGCGATTAGTTTCTCACGTAGAGAGGCGACGAAGTCAGCACTGCCTGACTTTGAGATCTCCTCCTTCACCGACTCCTGATTGGTTTCAAGGAAAGCCTCGGAAGCATCCTTGGACAGTAGCAATGAGGCATTTGAGATTCCGTTGTCGATTACGAATCTGAGTCTCAGATCCTCATCTCCTCGCTGTGGTCCATGCTCTCCGCAGGCGCCATCTCGGAGAACGCGTCGACACTCGGGGCAACGCTCAATGATGCCAGAATCGGGGCGAACCGCGACCACGGTTCCGCTGGTTCTTATTCCTCTTCGTGAACCGCCGTTGACGACGGATGTTAGGTCTATCTCGACCCAGTGCACTTCGGGGTCAATCGGTTCCCAAGGTGCATCTGACAAGTTGGCAACCTGTGCTGCATCGTCAATCACCAAATCGGGCGAGCCTTGCCAATACTGTACCCTTGCTCCGGTGAGATGGAGGAAGTCTCCTCTACTCGGATCGGCCTCACACCATGCGGTGAGTCTGCATCTGCCCGTGGGGTCAATCACATCTCCGCTTCTAACCACTCTCTCAGTCCCATCTTCTGAGACAAATGAGCGCCTCTCCCAAGACTCGACCTGAACTGTGACTTCGATATCCCTCATGCCGTTGCGGAGCTCAGAAATCGAAACCTTGTTTGATTGTTCTAGGTCTTCCATACTGACGAATGCCGAGTCGTGGAAGATCTCGACTCTAGTTCTGTCACCTATGTTGACTTCAGGTGTGTCTCTGAACTTTCGAATAGAGGCCCCGTCTATCTTCAGCACCGTTCCCGGTTCGTGTTCAAGAGGGACCCAAGAGAGAAACGAGATAGTACCGCTGGAGTCTCCGAGTCTGCCTCGAACGACATTCAATTCTCCACTGCCGTCACGCTTTACGATGACATCTGGCTTGGACGAAATCAGCCGAGCCACCAAATTGACGAATCCCTCCCTTTGGGATGCCTCGTCTATCGATGAAGGTTCGTCGCTAATCTGAACTGCAGCCGCCCCGCCTTCCTTGAGGACGGTGACCCGGGTAGTTCGGTTGATATTGAGGGAGCGTTTGTCATTCCACTCATTTACAGATGCACCCTCCAAGCGGACAATTGAGCCTGGGGCCAAATTCTCAGCCTGCTCTCCCCAGTCCTTGAAGTCCCAGCGCTCGCGCTGGTCACCGGACTGCCATGGGTTGTCCTCAATCCAACCAAATGCGACTTGTCTCTCTTCGCCTCGGACCATCTGGACCCTTGGAGTGTAGCTAATTACTGCGACTTCTATTGTGACATTTCGATCATCCGCATCAAGGTCTGAGAACCTGTCAACTTTCTTCTCAGCCCTCTCTGGCTTAGCGATTTGTTTGAGTTCCATCCCAGTAGCAGCCTGAAACTTGCGGACGACAGAGCGCAATGCGTCCTCAGGCGGTATCAGGAACTCTTCCTCGTAGCGCCTGAACTCCTCAGCTATCTCCTTTTCATCCGCATCGGGACATTCCTGTTTGACTATCGTCACCTGTGCTGCATATCTTCCTTCTTCCGTCATCCAATCACCTGCATCAATGGTACGGACCTGAGCCTACATAAACCAATGATGCGATGACTGCGGAATCATGCTCCTGCATCAGCATCGGGGCAACAGCATAACGTGCGTGTTGGGGTAGACTCGGCACTCCATCGCCTCCGGGACCAATCATCTCGCTCGGCGGTTCATGAAGATGCCCATGTTAGTTCGAGCCGTGCTGAGGCTGTGTTTATCCTGAGTACCCCTTGTCGGTCAGCATGGCAGAGGGTGATTTGTGCAGATTTGGGGTGCTCACTGCATCCGACAGGGCCAGTGCTGGCGACTATGATGACCTCAGCGGCCCTGCCATTGTCGGCTTCCTAGAGGAGGCTCTGACCTCGCCTTGGGAGGTGGTTAGGCGCCTCGTCCCCGATGACAGAGTGCAGATCGAAAAGGCGCTGGCTGAACTGGTCGATTCTGAAGGCTGCTCAGTGGTCGTCACCACTGGTGGAACAGGGCCGGCCCCTCGTGATGTCACTCCTGAAGCAACCGAGGCAGTCTGCGAGCGTATATTGCCGGGCTTCGGAGAACAGATGAGGGCAATCTCGCTGCGTCATGTTCCTACTGCTGTGCTATCTAGGCAGACTGCAGGGATTCGCGGCTCCTCATTCATCCTCAACCTGCCAGGGTCCCCTCGTTCCATACGCGAAATATTGGACGAAATCTTCGCTGCAGTCCCATACTGTGTTGATCTGATTGGTGGGCCGTACATCACCACAGATGATTCTGTCGTAGATGCCTTCAGACCCGCTCACGCACGACGCGAATGATTCATGCGCAGACCTCCGCTCGCGAGGCTATGGCGAAGATGAAATCGGGCGATTTTGAAGGTGACAGAGGTTCGGATGAAATGAGAGAAATAGAAGTCGCATTGGACTTCACTCCGAATGCTCTGGCCTCATTGATGTACAGGCAGGGCGAAACGATGGTCTTAGCCTGCGCCACCAAGGCTGACTCACTACCTAGATGGTTTCCTCGCGATGCTGATCGAGGTTGGGTTCACGCCGAGTACTCGCTGCTGCCTGGCTCGACAGACAGGAGGTTTCGTCGAGAGCGTAACGGAGCCAAGGGCAGGACGCAGGAGATTGAGAGGCTGGTGGCGCGCTCACTACGCGGTGCAATCGACCTAGAGGAATTGGGTCCAATTGCACTCACCATCGATTGCGACATACTGAACGCCGATGGTGGGACTAGGTGTGCTTCAATCACTGCAGCGTCAATCGCTATGCGTCTGGCCGTAAGGCGTCTGATTGCCAGCGGCGATTGCTTGCCTAAAGACAGGCGTCTGACTAGAGAGCAGATTAGGAACGGCGTCGAGATCGAAGAGTTGACTGATGAGGAGAAAGCGGCACACGAATCCGCTGTAATGCCCAACGATGTTGCAGCGCTCAGCGTAGGCATGGTTGGGGGCGAGGTCAAGACTGATTTGGACTACATCCTAGACAGTAATGCGGATGTAGACATGAATGTCGTCATGACCAGTGATGGTGGCTTTGTAGAAGTCCAAGGGACTGGAGAGGAGTCGACCTATACTCGCAAAGAATTAGACTCCATGGTAGATGCGGCCTCGGAGGGAATCACAGAACTCCACGAGTTCCAATCTAGCATACTCTCTGATACTGAGTGATGGTGGGACTGGCCGGACTTGAACCAGCGGCCTCCGCATCTTCAGTGCGGCGCTCTCCCAGCTGAGCTACAGTCCCGTAGCAGACTCGCCAAGATGGTCGCGACTTCAAGGCTTCCGAGCCGAAAAATGACTAGAATGGGTCGTCATCGTCACTCTCATCATCAAATGACATCATGGCTTTCGTCTTCTTCTTGGCTGCTGGCTTCGGCTTCTTCTTGGCTGCTGGCTTCGGCTTCTCGGCCGGCTCTTCGGCGGCGTCCTCGGTCTTATCGGCATCACGGGATTCTGAGACCTCTTTCTCCAAGAGAGCCAATTCCTCAGGAGTCATTCCAGCCTCGACTGCGAGTTTCATTCTTCTCTCATCCCGGGCCTTAATCTCCAAGAGTCTCTGTCTGGCCTTGTCATAGTGCTGCAGCATGTACATCGCATCGTGCTCCAGTAGGGGCGAGTCTGAGATGATGGTGATGTCAAGCCAGTCGCCTTCTTCGGCGAGGTACTCAGCGAATGGCTCGAACTTTAAGTCCGATTTCTTGATTTGAGTATAGTGCAGGGCGTTGCCCATTCTATGCTCGATTCCGGCGAAGTGACAGTAGAACTTCTTGCCGCCGAATTTCTTGCGAACTTGGTCGAATAACTCAGAATAGTCCTCGCTGGTCCTCATCCTGCCGTGTCCACGAGCGTGGATGTGTGCCATGTTCAGCACCGGTACAGTGCCCTCGACATGGTTGCAGACCTCAATGACCTCCTCAACGGTACCCCACAGATCTTGACGTCCGGATGTTTCAATCCCGACTAGAGAGGGTTTTGCCTCGTGGACCCACGGGAAAGCTGCGTAATCCTCCTCTTCAGAAGCATCGCCCCAAATCTGGTTGACTCTGTCAACGACACCTGCGAAAATGTTGGCGACCTGTTCATTGGCCTCAGTTCCCGGATCGTATTCGCCGTAGGGGCCGACGTGGTAGACCAAATGTCGTGCATTGACAATCTTGCCAGCCTGCATGCTGGCCTCCATCTTAGTGAGAGTGCGGTTCCTCTGTCTGCGCGAGCCAAGCAACTCGGCGTAGTACGGACCATGCATGTTCATCTCCAATTCTGAATTCCATGACAGGATACCTGCTTGCCAATATTGGTCGAAGTTCTTCGGCTGAACGGAGCGCACAGTCTGTATCTCCATAGCGTCCAGTCCGAGAGTGGTAATGTCGTCCATACCCTCGACAATGGTACGACCCTTGCAAGATAGAGGGACCCCTGCGGGGCCAAGCTTCAGCGGCATCTCGAGAACTCCGAGGGTCGGGCCGAATGGGTGCCCCTTCAAAAGGGGTTTCCGCTAAATTCCTCGATTGGGTATCTAAACGATGATTCCGGCTGATTCGGCTGCAGATTTTACGCCGTGTGGTCCGGGACCGGATGACGGTAGTTTGCAGATGAATCCGGCCAGCCACGACATCTCTGAGATTGAGGGGTCGGCACTAACCTTGACAGAGCCCAGAGAGTGATCGACTTGGACAAGATTCGGTTCGATGAAACCGCATACATGTGGGACAAGTCCTCTCTGGCGAACTTCTAGCAGCAAATCTTGCTCGGATACATCTTCCAGACGAGAGAGTTCGGCTAAAGTATCAGAGTGGATGAGGAGGACATGGACCTGTCTGATCCTCTCTATCGCATTGCCCCAAGCCTCGGGTAATCTCTCAGGATTCTCGGGCATATCGACAATCATGACCGTCTTCGAGCCTTCAAGTTCGGCGAATGTCATCGATGCCCCCCAAGCAGAGCGTGCAGAGTCTCCCTCTAACGAGGCCGATGCCGAGATGACAAGCCAATGAGTGCCTTCGAGATACTCTCTCCAATCTATTGCACCCTGGTCTATACGGTCTAGATCTGATCTGTGCGAGTCGGTCACGAGTCTGGTGCTCGCACCCCTATTCGCGGCATGAGCGAGCACTTCTGAGGGTGCGTCATCGCCGTCAGGCCTGCCGAAGCCAACTAGTCTCACTGTGGCATCGGTCACGCTCATCGCTGTCGGGATGCGGTGATGAGGCTGCCTATTCGGTCTTCCAGCGCAGGAGGGCGATGGCCCCGCCGATGCCGATTAATTGCTGTCCGGAATCATGGTCCACAGAGGCCTGAATTACCTTGCCTCCGGAGGTCTCGACTGAATTTGAAATGGAGTTCCATTGAGCAGTTGGTGATTCTTCCGTGCCCCTAAGCATAGAGGCCTCGATAATCAGTGTCTCAATTGCTCCCTGCCCTGCGGCAGACTCTATTGATGCTGCGCCGAAGGCCACAGCTCCATTGGTCGAAATGCGCTTCAGCCCCTCTTCAATTGCTCTAACCTGCTGCACAAGCGCGTGGTCTCCCAGCAAAGAGTCTGCTAGCCCTTCTGACAGAACCTCGTTGGCCGCGGCCCTGCCGCCAATAGAAGTCGCCGTGTTGATTGTCTGATTTTTTGCTCCGAGATTACGCAAATGCTTCTCAAACTGCTCGCGGGCCATGCCCGGGCCGCACAGAACTACTGGCATCTGTTCAGGGAAGACCAGTTGGACTTCCTTGGCGGCCTGCTCGAAGAATCCCTTGCGCACGCTGGTAGAGTCGTCAGCCCGCTTTCCTCCACCTCGCATAGTGAACTGCGAGACATCGCGAATCCCGTGGGCTGCGACCTCGAAGACGAGGATCTCATCGGACTCGACTACAAGCAACCCACACTTAGGGCGGTGTCCTGCAGATAGGGCCTCCTTGAGAAGAGAGTTGTCGGCTCTCGATAGGCCGCCCTCTCGTGTCAGTTCTATCTCGGAGCCGGGGCTGATGACATGGGTGTGGTGACTGCCGATGTCGATCTTGGCCTCGGTGATTACTCCGTGAACCCTGAGGTTGTCAGTAAATGGCTGGAAGGCAGTCTCTTGGACTTCAAGTACTATCCACATTGGTTTGCGCTCAGCACTCTTGGCCCTGCTATCTGCCTGAGTTCCAGTTGTCGAATCGCGGCGGTGTGAAAGCATTCCCACTTGTGTTCCAGGGCTGCAGAGTTGTGAAGCAGTCCAGAGGTCGTTCTCATCATCCAGACGGAGCCTGACTCCCTCATCCAAGCGCTTGATTCTGCGCACTCAATCACATCCTACCTGAAAGCACCTGTCAGTCTGCCCTCGTTGTTCATGTCCATGTCAAGGGCAGCAGGTCTTGTAGGTAGCCCGGGCATAGTCATCATTGAGCCACAAACTGCGACAACGAAGCCAGCACCGGCGTTAACTCTGATTTCTCTAATCGGCAGGGTGAATCCAGTAGGCGAACCAAGCACCTTGGGCTCGTGGCTGAATGAGTACTGTGTCTTGGCCATACAAACAGGAAGATTGCCCAAACCCCATTCCTTGAGCGAATCCAGAGACTTCTGTGCTACATCGCTGAAATCGACTGTGTCGGCTCCATACATGTTGGTTGCTACTTTCAGAATGGTCTCTTCGATTGCCATGCCATCGTCCACTATCGGAGTGTAAGGCCTGCCAGCAGCATCGTGGTCTGCACAGGCTTGTACCACAGCATCGGCCAACTCAGCTGCTCCCTCACCGCCCTTGGCAAATCCTTCGTTGAGAACCACCTGACGGGCACCTGCATCGATTGCCTCTTGGCGAATGGCGTCCATCTCGGCGTCTGTGTCATGCTTGAATCGGTTGATGGAGACGATAACTGGAATTCCAGTCTCAGACAGGTTACGTACGTGTCGGCGCAGATTCGAGGCTGCTCCGGCCCTAACTGCCTCGACGTTCTCAGTCTCTAACTCCTCGGGCGTTGGCCTGCGTCCTCCACCTGAAGCGAAACCATCACCGTGCATCTTCATCGCGCGCACGGTTGCATTGAGAACGAGGCAATCTGGTACTCTACCGGCAGCTGGGGCCTTGATGTGAAGTGCCTTCTCAGCACCCATCTCTGCTCCAAAACCTGCCTCGGTGACGACATAGTCAGCGCATGACAGGGCGATCTGGTCTGCGATGATTGAGGAGTTACCGTGGGCTATGTTTGCGAAAGGTCCGCAGTGAATGAAAGCTGGATTACCTTCCAGAGTCTGTACTAGGTTAGGCATCAGAGCGTCTCTCAAGAGTAAGGTCATCGCCCCTGCAGCCCCCAATTGCTCTGCTGTTACTGGCTCTCCTGCGTTGGACTTAGCGATGATGATTCGTCCCACTCGCTCGCGCAAGTCCGCGTAGTCCTTTGAGAGTGCTAGGATTGCCATCACTTCGCTAGCAGCGGTGATGTCGAACCTCTCGGAGCGCACGACTCCGTTGAACTTTCCACCGAGGCCGACTGTGACCTGCCTGAGACTGCGATCGTTCATGTCTATGGTTCGGGGCCAATAAATCCGATTGATGTCAATATCCAGATCATTGCCACGGTGGAGGTGGTTGTCCATGATTGCAGAGCACAGGTTGTGTGCGGATGTGACAGCATGGAGGTCACCGGTGAAGTGCAGGTTAATCTGTTCCATTGGCAGAACCTGAGAGTAGCCTCCACCTGCCGCGCCACCCTTGATTCCAAAGACAGGCCCCATCGAAGGTTCACGGATAACGCAACATGCGTTGTGCCCGCGCGCGTTTAGACCTTGATTGAGGCCGATTGTGGTGACTGTCTTGCCCTCTCCAAATGCGGTTGGACTGATGCTGGTAACCAGAACTAGATATCCAGAATCGGAGTTTCTCTTCGAATTGATGGCTTCCCAGTTCACCTTGGCGATGTGTGGGCCGTGCAGAACAAGGTCACTGCGAGCCAGTCCCAATTGTTCAGCCACCTCCTCAATGGGTCGCATCGTGGCCTTGCGGGCTATTTCGAGGTCGCTGTCCATCAAGCGCGCCGACGACCCGTCTGCCTTGAAACCTTCATTGCATAGATTACAGAGGACGGCATAGGAGTCCTATGCCTGTCTACTGGGGAATTGCCGGCTATCCGATATCCCATTCACTCACTCCGCGATTGTTCTCCCTAGTAGGAGGATACCTCGGGATGACTGCTGGAACGGTGTACCTTGAAGCGCGAGGAATTGATGAGTTTGCATCACTGGTAGAAGATTTGGAAGGCGAGGTCTGGACCTCTTGCACGGCCCCGCTCAAGCACTCTCCTCAGGAGAGGCTTGGTGTAAATGGGCCTGAGGGAGTCAATGCAATCAATCAGCTGAGACGTAAGGACGGGGTTTGGTCTGGAACCAGTACCGACGGAGTTGGCTTCGTAGCCGCTTGCAGGCATATCGGAATCGAGCCCAAGGGGTGCGTGCTGAGGATTCGAGGAGGAGGATCTGCCGCCCGGGCGATTGCTGCTGCTTGGTCAAATGAAGGGGGCCAGATAATTGCTGAAGAGGGCAGGCGCCCGTTGGTCAGTGGGCCATGGGACTCTGCGATTATCGATGATGGAGATGCGGTGATTGGAATAGATCTGGATGCGGCTCCGGCAGGAGGTGATAGTACGCCTTTGGATGCAGAGATTCAGGTTTCCATCTCCTACGGAGATGGGGCCAAGGCAGATGAATTCGCAGTCATCATGGTAGCAGCTCAGCATCTAGAAGCCTGGAGGTTGCTTTTCGCACCCGAAAGAGCGAGAGAGTTACCCTCGCTGTCACTCCTCCTCCAGAAACTCTCTGCTGCCTAGCAGAATCATTGCGGCCAATGGAGCGGTGAGTAGCCACCAAGTGAGAATACCTCCCGGGCCAATCGTCATCTTTCCATCGAATCCTATCAGTGACTCATAACCTGGCTCATCTTCTGATGGTGCGGAGTTAATCACCTGCTGCCTATCTTCCTCTGAAAGTAGCCCTAAATCGAATCCCAGTGACTGGTAATAGAACGAAATTCCGTCAAAGGATATGTCCAAACTGCTTTCGGCCTCAAAGTGAGCAAACTGGTCTACTTCCACTGTTTCCTGAGTGTTTGTATCAAACCCTCCTGTAGACGATTCTTCTCCATCGTCCGAGATTCCGAAATCTGCTGCCGCGGATAGTGGGACTACGGCAAGAATTACCACTGAGCCTATCAGCCAAATCGCGGCAACAGCTGCGGTGACTAATCGACTAGGGCGACGGGTGGATAAGCAAAGGGATGCAAACAGCGCAACTAGGACAACCCCGACCCAACCTCTAGCTTGGCCTAAGCATGAGCCTGAGCATGGATCACTTCCTTCTGAATTAGTCTGAGAAGTGGGCTCGGAATCGGTTGGCTCCTGATTCGTAGGCTCGGGAGATACATCCTCCCGCTGTAGCCAATAGAGGAGGAGTGGTGTTGAGTTTTCAATCGACAACTCAAATGTTTCTTGGCTGTTGTCAATAATGTACTCAGTCCGGATTGTTGGCTCCCTTTCTAGGCCTTCAGAATATGTCCCAGTAGCCGTAATCTCAAACCAAGTACTGTACCAAGCAGCAACCAAGAAAAGCCCGACTAAGGCAATAGCTACTGGCCTGTTAGAACTCATACTACCTGAGCCGCTTCTAGTCTTCTCTTCTAGGCATGAGCAATGCTGCCGCGCCAAGCATAGACACTACCGCAAGAACGGAGGGGCCAGGTATTGCATCTGTGCCCTCTTCTTCTCCAGGAGGTGATTGTTGATTCGGCACAAGAGGTTCGGAGTCTTCCCAATCAAAAATTCCGTCTCCATCATCATCCTGATCGAAGTAATCGATTACTCCATCCTCATCTGTGTCAGTCTGATCAAGGTCTGGTAGGAAATCCTCTCCGAGCATGTCGTACAGTTCCTCAACATCATGCCTTGATTCGGGGGCTAGGTCCTTTAGTTCACTAAGGCCAAGAGCGTCTAACTTCGCGTTCCTAGCATCATTTCCTGTTAGGTAAACTACGCTCAAATCGTAGGAGTGATCCTTTACTCCAAGGATATCAGGGCCTAGGAGGACTTCGTAATCATCTCCTTCATCGGTAGCCATCAGAGCCATTCCTAGAACTCTAGAATTACTAGTGTCCCAGAACATGATAGGGCACAAATCATCTAGAGTTGCTATTGGGTCACTAGGGTCGTTGTCTTCCATCAGTTGCTCTAGTTTTTCTCCGAATGCCTCCATGGTCTTGCGCAAATTAGAATTGTTCAGGGCCTCATACATATCGATGTATTTCTGGAAGACATCTTCGCTTGATCCATCCTCATCAGAGCCGTCTTCACAATCCTCTTCGCCATCATTGACCCATGATGCGGGAATTACTTGTCCGTTATCGCAAGTGTAAGTCCCATCGCCTCCGGTCTCGTTCTCGTCGGAGCCATCTTCACAGTCAATCTCACCATCGTTTTCCCACTCAGCTGGGATCTCTTCACCATTGTCGCAGATGAAGGATTCTTCTTCGGGCGCTATTTCTTCCAGCCATGCACCAACTTGCTCCTCGATTGCTGTGAATAGTTCATTCACACCACTGTCGAACGCCATGAGCATCGATATTCCCATCATCGATGCCATTCCCATTGAAATCGGTGGAGCCAAGCCACACTGAGCAGAAATAGTATCGTTTGTTGATGGGTCGATGTCCAACTCCTCTACTCCTCCTACTGGATCACATTCGTGTCCCCACATTGCGCCAGAGAAGACGGTCATGTTCTCTGAGAAAGTACCCTGTCCAGGGATGCTGTCTGAGAGTTGAACATTGAATGCATCGAGGTCAATTCCGAAATCCTCTGATGGAACTCCATCTATCGACAAAAATGCCGAATAGCCCGTGAGAGTAGAGAACTCTCCTTCGATTAATCCGACGCCTTCGCCGTCGTATTCGGCACCTACAGCACCTTCTTCGTCCTCCTCTGAACCGTTATTCTCCTCTGCTGGTGGTGCGCTTAGGTGGTGCAGATAGTCTAGGGGTTCGCTGGCTAACCACTCAGATTCGATTGATGGGATTTCGAAAGAAACTGAGAATCCCATTCCAAGCTCAGGTGCCAATACCTCGTCGGCGGCGATAATCTGGAGATTGAATTGCAACTCGTTCTCTAATGCGAACTCCCCACTCATCTCTAAGTGGCCGCCGTAAACCATCAAGTCATCATCGACATATTCGGTGTAAACAGCGTCGATTACGAAGATTTCCTCAGTTGAACCGCTCATCCAGAAGTCAATGCTCTCGTCCTCATCAGTCCATGCTGTTGTGAAGCCTATGTTTCCGAGTCTTCCATGACGGACAGTCAGTTCTGTCACCCTCTCGTTGAGTTCACGGGTGGCACCATTGGGATCGGTAATTTCGACTGCTAAATCCCCATCATAGGTCTCGATGAAGAACTGTGTCATACCACTAATCACTTGGTCGCTCTCGATTATGAATCCAGCGAAATCAGCAGCTTCCTCGAGATCTTCGTTTACTGCGTTAGTGTCTATTCCAGATAGTTCCTCTATATCTCCCTCTAAGTTGGCCCAATCGTAAGAAGTTCCCCAGATTACTGAGTCAGAAGGGCCCACAGCAGCGGCTGTTGGGGCCAATGAAGTCAATATCAGCAGACAGATGGTGGTAGACAGTATTCGGTTACTCATGCACCCGGCGGAAAGAGAGTTGGTATCAGTCTTTTCCAAGCATTCCTCATAGAGGAATGTTCCCGTGTTTCTTCGGAGGGACCCATTCTCGCTTGGTTTTGAGAGGTCGCAGAGCCTGAACCAGTTTGGCCCTTGTCTGGGACGGTTCGATTACATCGTCCAGCCAACCGTTCCTCGCGGCCACATACGGGTCGCCGAACTTCCTCTGGTACTCCTGAGAGAGGTCCTTGTGAGTAGATTCTGGGTCATCGGCCTCTGACAACTCCTTGCGGTGGATGATGCTGACAGCCCCATCTGCCCCCATTACAGCCAACTCACCGCTGGGCCATGCGACATTGTAGTCAGAACCAAGATGCTTGCAACTCATTGCCAAATAGGCTCCTCCGTACGCCTTCCTAGTAACTACAGCCAGTTTAGGCACAGTAGCCTCGGCGTATGCATACAGAAGCTTGGCACCGTGGCGGATGATGCCTCCCCACTCCTGCACTGTACCGGGAAGAAATCCGGGGACATCCACGAAGGTGACGACTGGGACATTGAACGAATCGCAAGTACGGATGAATCGGGCTGCCTTGACTGAAGCATCGATGTCGAGGCACCCGGCGAGTACTGTGGGCTGGTTGGCCACAATCCCAATCGAGTGCCCGTCGAGACGGGCGAAACCGATGAGGATGTTTTCTGCATAGTCTCGGAACAACTCGACGAAGCGTCCCTCGTCGACCACCTCACCAATCACCTTGCGCATGTCGTAAGGTCGGTTGGAGTCATCCGGGACGATGTCATCCAATGCCTCACAGGCTCTGTCCCAGGAATCACTTCCCCCTAACCTGTCAGGCTCGGCAAGGGTGTGATCTGGTAGGAAGGACAGTATCTCTGCTGCGATGTCTATCGCATCAGACTCATCATCAGCAATCAGACATGCGATTCCGCTACGACTGGCGTGTTGCTCGGCCCCTCCAAGACTAGCCTCGTCTATCTCACCGGAGACAATCTCAGGAATCATGTACGGGCTGCGCATGAACATCTGGCCGTGCTC
>CEVQ01005765.1_pt1 | contig 16788 bp, 13 predicted proteins | sample 356551 | NCBI WGS metagenome assembly CEVQ01 (sample SAMEA2623756, study PRJEB7988) | marine metagenome | biome: marine biome (ENVO:00000447); feature: mesopelagic zone (ENVO:00000213); material: "saline water (ENVO:00002010), including plankton (ENVO:xxxxxxxx)" | depth 250 m | reverse complement strand
TTCTATTATATTCTTGAGAAATAATTCAGAGTTAAAAAGAAATCAAATAAGATTAAATATTCTAAAAAAAGAATTAACAAAAATTAATCGAAAAAATATTTTTGAAGTAACCTCCAAGGGGGGCTCTATGTTTGAAGAAATGTTTTATCTTATACATTTATGTGATTGGGTCTCTTATTTTTTAGCATTAAAACACAAAATAGATCCTATAAATATAGACGCTATAAATATGTTTAAAAAAGAACTTTCAAGATATTAAATGGAAACTATAATAGTTAAAGACTTAGGGTTAATTGATTATAAAAAATGCTGGGATTTTCAAGAAAAAATACATCAATCTATAATAAAAATAAAAAAAGAAAATAAAGACAAAAAAAATAAAACTAAAACAAAAAACTATTTAATTTTATGCGAACATCCTCATGTTTTTACTCTAGGTAAAAACGGAAATGAAAATCATTTACTATCAAATAAAAAAATATTAGACTCTATAAACGCTTCTTTTTATAAAATAAATAGAGGGGGAGACATTACGTATCATGGCCCTGGACAAATTGTAGGTTATCCTATTTTTGATTTAGATAATTTTTTCACAGACATAGGACTTTTTTTAAGAACTCTAGAAGAATTAATAATAAAAACTTTACAAAAGTTCAATATAAAAGGGGAAAGGTCAAAAGGGGAAACTGGTGTTTGGTTAAATAATTCTAATCCTAAAAAAATATGTGCCATGGGCATTAGGGCTAGTAGATGGGTAACTATGCATGGTTTTGCATTGAACGCAAACACTGATTTATCATACTTTAAACATATAATCCCTTGTGGTATAAAAAATAAATCTATCACTTCTATTTCTTGTGAAACAAATAAAAAAACTGATATAGATTTTTTAAAAAAAACAATTATAGATAATTTCAGTTTGGTTTTTAATTCTAAAATAGAATATGAGAAATCTGTAATTTAGTATCTTTATTAAGATGAAAAGTAAATTAATAGAATTTAAAAATTTAATAACTGAATTTCATGTAGATGGAGAAATAACTCGCGCTGTTAATAATATTTCTTTTGAAGTAAACAAAGGTGAAATTGTTGGGGTTGTAGGTGAATCTGGTTCTGGAAAATCAGTGACTTCACTTTCGGCTATGAGACTTATTCCTTCTCCCCCCGGAATAATAAAATCAGGGGAAATTTTATATCATAAAAACAACAAAATAATTGATTTATTGAAGTTGCCAGAAAAAGAAATGCAAAATTACAGAGGAAACAATATTGCTATGATTTTTCAAGAACCTATGACTTCTTTAAATCCTGTATTCACTTGCGGATATCAGGTTATGGAGGCTATTATGTTGCATCAAAAAATGAATAAAGAAGAGGCTAAAAGTTTAACTATTAAATTATTTGAAGAAGTTCTTTTACCTAGACCGAGTAATATTTTTGACTCTTATCCTCATCAATTATCTGGAGGACAAAAACAAAGAGTTATGATCGCCATGGCTATATCTTGTCAACCTGAATTACTAATTGCGGATGAACCTACAACAGCTTTAGATGTAACTGTGCAAAAAACTATTTTAGAATTATTAATTAAACTACAAAAAAATAGAGGTATGGGGATAATCTTTATAACCCATGACTTGGGGGTTATTGCGGAATTAGCTGACAAAGTTATTGTAATGTTTAAAGGTAAAATTGTTGAACAAGGGTCTGTTGGTGAAATTTTTAAAAACCCAAAACACCCTTACACAAAAGGACTTCTAGCGTGCAGACCTCCTTTAGATAACAGGTATAAGTTTCTTCCTACAATTAAAGATTTTATGTCTCAAGACGAAAATGATAATTTAATAGAAAAGGAAAAAAGTGTTTCAAGTTTTATAAAAAAAATAATTATAAAAAAAGAAGAAAGAAAAGATTCTTTAAAAAAGATATATAACAATAATATTTTGTTAGATGTTAAAAACCTAAAGACCTACTTTCCTATAGCTGGAGCAGGTTTTGGTAAAACAAAATCATATGTAAAAGCTGTAGATGATGTTTCTTTTAATGTTTTTAAAGGAGAAACACTGGGCTTGGTTGGGGAATCTGGATGCGGCAAAACAACAATAGGTAGATCTATTTTAAGATTAATTAATCCAACTGCTGGTGAAGTTTTTTATAAAGGACAAAACATTTCTAAACTACATGACAAAGAGTTTAATTCATTAAGAAAAGAAATGCAAATAATATTTCAAGATCCTTATTCTTCTTTAAATCCTAGAATAACTATTGGAGAAGCCATAATGGAACCCATGACTGTACATAAACTTTTTAGATCTAAAAAAGAACGAAAAGAAAAGGTTTTAGAATTATTAAAAAAAGTTGGTCTAAAAGAAGATTTTTATTTTAGATACCCTCATGAATTTTCTGGAGGACAAAGACAACGTGTAGGTATAGCAAGAGCTTTAGCTTTAAGTCCCAAATTTATAATTTGCGATGAATCTGTATCAGCGTTAGACGTATCTGTTCAAGCTCAGGTGTTAAATTTATTAAATGATCTAAAAAAAGAATTTAATTTAACTTATATTTTTATATCTCACGATTTATCAGTTGTGAAATACATGTCCGACAGAATGGTTGTTATGAATAACGGCGAAATTGTTGAACAAGGAGATTCAGATGAAATATATTATAATCCTAAAAAAAAATATACACAAAAATTAATATCAGCTATACCAAAAGGAGATATTGGTAAAATTAAAAAATGAAAAATATAATCTTTTTTTTCTTGTTGTCTCCGTTATTTATTTTAAGTCAAAACACACAAAAAGTTTTATTAATAGGAGTTGATGGTTGTCGACCAGATGCTTTAAGTGCGGCCAACACGCCAAATATGGATGCCCTTATAAACAATAGTGTCTTTAGCCCTGATGCTTTAAATAGCGATATTACAATTAGCGGTCCTGGCTGGTCTGCTATACTATGTGGCATTTGGTCTGATAAACATTTAGTAACAGGTAATGATTTTAGCGTCAACGACTATTTAAATTATCCTCCTGTGTTTAAACATATTGAAGAATATAATGATAATTTAAACACCGCTTCTATTTGTCACTGGGGCCCTATAAACGATTATATAGTACAAAATTTTGCAGATTATATTTTAAACGTATCCTCTGATGCTGATGCTGCTGCTTATTCTTCTATTTATATATCTAACGATGATCCTGATTTTATTTTTGTTCATTTTGATGAAGTAGATGTGACAGGACACTCTTATGGTTTTTCTCCTTCTGTACCAGAATATATAAACATTATTGAAAATACTGATGTTTATATTGGGAATATAATACAAGCTATAACACAAAGACCTAATTATTTAAATGAAGATTGGTTGATCTTAATTACAACAGATCATGGGGGAATAGGGACCTCGCATGGAGGAAACAATATTGAAGAAAAAAATGTTTTTATAATAGCGGGCAACGAAAACATTTCTCCTAGCGTTGTTTATAAAGACAGTTTATATGTTTTTGATGGAGCTGTTAATTGTATTGGTGATTCTGTTGAATTAAAATTTGACGGAACAGATGATTTTGTGCAAATTCCTAATAACTCTATGTTTAATTTTGGAACAAATCAAGATTTTACAATTGAATGCAGAGTAAGAACTAATACCGGTGGTGATGTTGCAATAATAGGAAATAAAGATTGGTATTCTGGAAACAACAAAGGGTTTGTTTTTTCATTTAAATATCCAGCTGGGCCAGAGTGGAAGGTTAATATTGGCGATGGGGCAAATAGAGCTGATCTAGAAACAGGTGGAAATATAACTGATAATGAATGGTATACTTTAAGTGTTAGTTTTGATAGAGACGGTTTGATGAAAATGTTTGAAGACGGAATCCTAATTGATTCTACCGATATTTCATTTGTTGGAGACATCACAACAAATTCAGGTTTATTTTTTGGGACAGACATAAACCAAGATTATGATTATAATGGGTCAATATCTGAAGTTCGTGTGTGGAATAATATTATTGATGATCAAATAATACAATCTTGGTACTGTTCTAGCGTTGATCCTTCTCATCCAAACTACAATAATTTAATAGGTTATTGGAAATTAAATGAAGGTAGCGGTAATTCGGCTCTTGACTACTTGGGAGGGTTTGGTATACCTAATGGAACAATTAATAACGCTAGTTGGCATGCCGCTGATTCTGTCTGGATAGATGATTATAATTCTACTCCAAGATTAGTAGATGTTCCTATTTCTATTCTAAATCATCTTTGTATACCAATAGACAATAATTGGGGTTTAGAAGGAATTAGTTTAGTGCCTGATTGTTTTAACAGCAATGTAGAAGAAAATGAAAATTTGTATAAAAACATAATCGATATAAATAATATTCTTGGGGGAAAAACATTAAAAAAACATAATAGTCCTTTATTATATTTTTATGATGATGGAACTATTGAAAAAAAGGTGATTATAGATTAAGTTTTTATATGAAAAATGTTTCTTTAGTTATTTCAAGTGGAGGAGCAAGAGGATTTGCCGCTATAGGTATTATAGAAGAATTAGAAAAAAATGGATATAAAATAAAATCAGTAGCAGGATGCTCTATAGGTTCTCTAATAACAGGAATGTATGCTTCTGGAAATTTACCCGAATTCAAAAAGTGGATTTTAAAATTAACTAGAAAAGAAATTTTTAGATTAATGGATTTTACTATTAGCACCCAAGGAGTTTTAAAGGGTGATAAAGTTTTTAAAGAAATACAAAAAACATTTAAAGATGTTGAAATTGAAAAATTAAACATCCCCTATGCCGCGGTTGCTGTTGATTTATTATCTCATAAAGAAGTTGTTTTTACCAAAGGAAGTTTGTTTGAAGCTGTTAGGGCGTCTTGTTCAATCCCATCTTTAGTAAGTCCTGTTAAAAAAAATAATAAAATTTTAGTTGATGGAGGTATAAACAACCCTCTGCCTTTTTCTGTTGTTAAAAGAACAAAAAATGATATTTTAATTGGGATTGATCTAAATTCTTTTGATAAATACGGAAAACAAACATCTGGAAATTATTTTTACGACTATTATAGATATCTTGAAACAATTAGCAATTATCTACCAAAATCCTTAAGAGAGTATATAAAAAAATCTGATGAGGGTGTGGGCGGATATATGGATATTTCTTCAAGAACATTTCAAATCATGCAAGACAAAATAATTCAAAATTCTATTGAAAATCACGGTCCAAATATGGTTTTTGAAGTACCCAGAAACACCTGCAATATGTTTAATTTCATGCAAGCAGAAAAATTAATTAAACTTGGAAGAAGTATTGCCGCTAAAAAACTGTCTTCTTTTAAACGTAATTCCTGAAATATAAACTAAAAATTCTTTTTAATAGAATTATTGTTAAAACAGCCTTACTTTATTTCTGTTCTTTTTTTTCTTAAATTTTTTAGTCTTTTTACAAGATTTGGACTTAACCCAACCATCTCCTGTTAGTTGTTGTGGCCCTGAACAGGAATTAAATAAAAAAAAACTAGAAAAAAATAAATATTTTAATGTTGTAAAAAAAATATTATTACTAAATAAAGGCATTTTGATATTTTATTTTAATATATATCTAACGTTAATATTATCGCTTAATTGTATTCAATCTCTTTAACCATTAAGACTTTATTAAATAAAATATTTTATTTTTAGTGGCCCAGGAAGGATTCGAACCCTCAACCTCCGGAGCCGAAATCCGGCATTCTATCCAGTTGAACTACTAGGCCTAATCAGACAATATAATATAAAAATTTTAGTTTATATTAGAACTGTGAAAAAGGTTTTTGTTTTAGGAATTTTAATATTTATCTGTTTATTTACATATGGTCAAATAATGGAAATAGGTAGCTGGAGAGACCATTTGCCTAGTAGGTTTGTAATAGACATTTATAAAACTGATGATGATATTATTTGTGTTACGGAATTTAATGTGTTTAAATATAATCTGATAACGAAAGAAAGTAAATTAATGTCTCGATCAAATTATTTATCTGACGTTAATATATCCTCCTCTGATTATAAAAACCAAAAACTAATAATATCATATGATAACTGTAATATTGACATTATACAAGAAAATGTTGTTTATAACGTGCCTGATGTTAAAAATTCTCAAATATTAGGAGAAAAAAAAATAAATGAAATAAAGATTTATAACAATACCGCTTATCTTGCTAGTTCTTTCGGAATAATAGAACTAGATCTTATAGGTTTAGAAATAAAAAATACTTTTAAGATAGATGACACTTATAACGATGTAGAAGATGTTGTAATATTATCTGAAAACATCTTCGCTAGCTCAAGTAATGGTTTATATATGGCGTCTATAAATAACTCTAATTTATCAGACTACAATTCTTGGCAAAGAATAAGTGACAAAAATTTTAAAAAAATGACCGTAAAAGACAATAACATATATATACAAACCAAATTTGAACAAAAAGATAGTATTTATGTTTTATCTGGAAATAATTTTTTGAAAATCAACTCTGAATTTGAAGAAATACAAAATATAGTATACACTGGAAACAAAATATATGTTTTAGACAAACATAACATATACAGAGCAGACTCCATGAGCTCATCTTTATTTTGGCCAAACACAGACAAAATAATAGATTTAATAATAACAGAAAATATTTTTTTTGGAAGTAAAAAAGACGGACTTATCACTTTTATAAACAATATAAAAGACACAGTATATGTAAATGGGCCTTTCACAAACAACGTATTTGACATGTCTTATTTAAATGACAAAATTTATGTTGCTCCTGGTGGGGTAAATAACGCCTGGGGGAATATTGATAACAGGGATGGTCTTTTTATATATGATGGTTTTAGTTGGGAAAATATTTCTTATTATGACATCTTAGAAAGTCAAGATGTTTTGCAAATATGTCCTTATGGCGCAGAAGGAAACTATTTTGTTGGCAGCTGGAATAATGGAGTGATTGAGCAAAAAAACCAAACTTTTATAAAACATGATTTTGACAACACAAACGGGGCTTTAGACACCATAAGTGTTGTAAATGTCAATAATTGGTCTCGTATAAGAGGGTTAATTTTTGATCAAAACAACAATCTTTGGATCACCAACTCTCAAGTAGAAAATCCTTTAGTTGTGAAAAAACCTAATGGATGGGATTCTTTCACTTTTCCTGGACTTAACTCTAGTTTATATAATTTTGGACAATTATTAATAGATGACTCAGGTCAAAAATGGATTTTGTTGCCTAAAGGAGAAGGGGTTTTGGTTTTTAATGACAATAATACCATAGATCAAAAAAATGATGATAGTTATAAAATAATAAACACCAATTACAATAATGGCAATTTGTCTTCAATGGATGTTTATAGTATTGCTAAAGATAGAAACGGAGCAATTTGGATAGGAACAAATGATGGAATTTCAATTTTTTATTCCCCTGAACTTGTTTTTTCAGGATTTAATTATGATGCACAAAAAATTTTAATAGAACAAGATGGATACTATGAATATCTTTTAGATGGACAAACTGTTTCTTCGATATGCGTTGATAACGCCAACAGAAAATGGATAGGAACTTTAAACAATGGGGTATTTTTGTATGATGACGATGAAAACATAATCGTTGAAAACTTCAATACACAAAACAGCCCCCTTTTGTCAAATACTATTTTAGATATTTGTATAAACGAAAATTCTGGAGAAGTTTTTTTTGGCACAAATAACGGAATATGCTCTTTTAGGGGTTTAGCTGTTAAAAACTTTGATTCTGAAGAATCTATTTTTGTTTATCCTAATCCTGTTAAAAAAGAAAACTCTTATATCTGTGTTAGCGGTCTTGAAAATAAAATGAATGTAAAATTTTCCACAATAAGTGGGAAATTAAAACATCAAACTATTTCAAGGGGGGGGCAAGCTATCTGGAATTTTGACAACAGGCCTGAACCTGGAGTTTATTTAATTTTTGCGACAGATGATTTTGGTTTTGTTAAAAAAATTGGCAAATTTTTAATTTCTGAATAATGGATATTCATTCAGAGGCTATTTTTATTCATAAAAAAAAATATTTAGACAACTATATTTTTATATTTTATACGAAAAATAATGGATTAATAGAATTCTTTATTAACACTGTTTATAAAAACAAACTTTTGAACAGCTTGAAACCTTTATCTATAGTGAACCTTACTTTCTATAATAAAAATTCATATTTCAAATACAAAAATCACGAAAACGATAATTTAACTATGTCTATTTATGAGGATTTTAATAAATCTTGTGTGACTTTTTTTTTAGCAGACTTTATAAATAATGTTTGTGAAAAAAATAATTCTAATTTTAAGTTTTTTGATTTTTTAAAAAATAGTGTTCTGATTTTAGAAACAACTGACCGCTCTATAAGTAATTTTCATATTTGTTTTATGATAAAAAGCTTAAGATTTCTAGGTTTAGATCTTGTCTTAAAAAAAGAAGACTTGTATCTAGATTTAAAAGAAGGGGTTTCTACAAAAATTACACCTAAAAATTCTGACTATATAAACCAAGATGAAAAAAACATTATAATAAATTTAAGAAACTGTAAGTTAAGCGAATGTCACAACATCAAAATAAATAAAATAAAAAGAAAAAAAACCATTATTAATCTAATTAAATTTTATAATCTACATTTAGAAAATTTTAATAAAATAAATTCTCATGAAATACTGGAAGAGTTGTTTAATTAAAACATTGATTTTAAATACTTTTTGTGTTTTTTCTTATGGTCAAACAATAACTATAAAAAATATAACCACACTGGATCCTGTCCCTTTTGTAAATGTTTGTAAAAATCAAAACAATTGTAAAACGAGCAATATTAAGGGAGAAGTTGATATAAGTAATTATAATGCTTTAGATGAACTAACTATTTCTTGTGTTGGTTATAAAACAAGAAAAATAACCAAACAAGAGATAAAAGAAAAAAAAGAAATTATATTTTTAACTTCAGCTAAAAAAGAACTTAATAATATTATAGTTTCCGCAAACAAAAACATAAAAAAAGAAAATGAAGTTTCTTATTCTGTTGAGTCTCTGTCTGTAGAGGAAATTAAATCTGAAAACAAAAATCAAACACCAGAAATACTAAACAGCTTTAATGGTGTTACAATTCAAAAATCACAACTAGGAGGCGGATCTCCTATAATAAGAGGATTAGAGGCAAACAGAATAGTCTTGATGTGTGATGGGGTTCGTCTTAATAATGCTATTTATCGTTCTGGTCACTTACAAAACAGCCTTTCTGTTGATCCTCATATAATAGATTTCATAGAGGTTGTTTTCGGGCCTTCTTCTACGTTTTATGGATCTGACGCCCTTGGTGGAGTTATTAGTTTTTATACTAAGCCTCCTCAGTTTAGTAAAAACAATAAAGGTTTTAAAAAAAATAATTTTTACAGTAGTTTTTCTACCGCAGAAGAAAACTTTTCTATACATTTTGATAATAATATTGGGGGCAAAAATATTGCTAATTTATTTAGCATAACTTATAATAAATTCGGGAACACAAAAATGGGGGAATCCAGAAATCACGGGTATTCGGAATGGGGTCTTATTAATCATTATATTGAAAATGATCAAATGATAGAAAATTCTAATCCTAACATACAAGTAGGGACGGGATATGACCAATTAGATTTATTAAACAACATTATATGGAAATGTAGCCCAAAATTGATATTAAGGTTTAATAATCAGTTTTCAACATCTTCCAATATTCCTCGATATGACAATCTACAAGATTACAACAATAATGTCTTAAAATGGAGTATATGGGATTATGGCCCACAGACAAGATTTTTATCTTCTTTAAAATTAAACTACTATAAATCGTCTTTTTTTTATGATCAAATAAAAATTTCAACCTCATATCAGTTTATTGAAGAGGATAGAATTACAAGAAAATATCTTGAACAGGAAAATCAAAATACTTATGTAGATGTTCATGTAACAGGATTAAATATTGATTTTTTGAAAAATAAATTTTCCTATGGGGGGGAATATATATTTAATAATGTTTTTTCTACGGCATCTGATGATACTCAACCAAGATATCCTTCAGAAAAAAGCACAATGAACACTTTTGCTCTTTATGGTTCTTTTGAGTATAAAATAAATAATGTGTTTTTTTTAAATGTGGGATCAAGATTTTCTTCTTCTCAGGTTCACATGAACTTTGATCTTTTGGATTCTGTTTTTATAAATAATTTTACAATAAACAAAATAGGATCGGTAAACAATGCTTTAACTGGAAATATAAATCTTTTATACTCTCCTAGTGATTTCACCAAACTTGGATTAATTATAAACACGGGTTTTAGGTCTCCGAATATAGATGATTTTGGAAAAGTCTTTGTGAAAAGAAATAGTATTGTTGTCCCTAACTCTGAGTTAATCCCTGAAAATGCTTATAATGCTGAGCTTAATATAAATAAAAGTTTTGGCAAGTTTAACATAAAAAGCTCTTTATATAACACTTCTCTAAAAAACATGATAACAAAACAAAATCTTGGATATAATATTTTTTATAATGGAGACACTTTAAGCGTTCAAAGATTAGAGAATTCTAAAAAATCATATATAAGAGGATTTTCTTTTTACAGCTCTTATGATCTTAATAAAAATATAATTGTTGAAAATTCTTTTAATATTCAAAAAGGATTTGACGTTTCTAATAATGAACCTTTGGGTCATATTCCTCCTTATTACGGAAACAGCTCTATAAAAATATTTCATAAAAAAACCACAAGTCGTTTGTGGACAAATTTCGCTTTTAAAAAAACACTGAACAGATCTAATGAGGCTAGTGACAATATCGATCTAGCGACAGATGAGGGTTGGCCTGGATGGCAAATAATAAACTTGAGTTTTAAATATGACTTAAATAAAAACACAAAACTTCAGCTTAATGTTGAAAACATATTAGATGTTCACTACATAACTTTCGCTTCCGGCATTTCTTCTCCTGGAAGAAGTTTTAAGTTTTCAGTTAACTTTAATTATTAGTAATAATATAATTGTTTAGCAAAACTTTGTTTTGTATTATGAGGTTTCTTTTGTTTTCATTTGGATAGAATAAAAAGCTTTCTAAAAATATTAATCTTTTATTAACTGTATCTCTTATTATTTTTGAATAAAAGGGGCCCGCCATTGAAGCTCCATTAATGCTCCATAATCCTGCCATAGAATTTTCAAAATACCATTTTGAAGTGTCTTGTTCAAAATTAATATTATATCTTGTTTCTGTCATAAAATACGATCCCTCTTGAGTCTCTATAAAGTTTTTTAATTTTTTCTCTCTTAAATCCAAAATATCTTTGTTTTTAAGACTTGTTTCTGGATAAGTGTGTATCAAAATATTATTTAGAAGCCCGTTTTTATTATTTTCGTATAACAACCACAAAGAACAAGAATCTTCTTTGTTAATAATAAAACCTTTAGGTGGATATAATAATAAATTGAATTTTTCTTTTATAAAGAAATGAATGTCTTTGTCTTGTTTTGTTTTTATTTCACTAAACAAAAAATCAGCATGTGTTTCTGATATTTTTGAAAAAACCTGATTTATATCTGCCTCAGCTAATTCTTTGAAGCTCTGAAAGTCTTTGGAGAAAAAACAGAACACAACCTGCTGATTAGCCCATTTATCTAAAAAAACTTTGAGAAGATTTTTATCTGACTTTGTGATTAAAATAATACATCTTTGTTTTTTAAAAATATTTTTAAAGGATTTTGAGGGGATGTATGTTATATCGAACGTTCTTTCTTTTTGGGGCAATCCTGTAAAATTTTTATTTTTTGAATTTAGAAATTTCTCTATTTCTAACTTATTATAATAATCATCGTAAACTACTAAGATTTCATTAATAGATCCAGAAGAATTGTCATATTTTACATCTACACAGCCAAAAAAACAAAATAAAAAAACAAAATAAAAAACAACATTCATTGTTTTATTAATTTTATAATTTTTATAGTACTGATATAAAAAATCATTTTAGTGTTTATGTTGGCGTTTAAACAAAAAATGATTTCTTCTAGCGTTTCTAAAAATCCGATGTACTTGTTTTGAATAAAAGGAGATAGTTTTTTAACAAACTCTTCTTCTTCTTTGTTAATATAACCCCCTTTTTTTATGTTGTTATTTACAAAAAAGCATTTCTCTATAACCTGAAAACAATAAGAAACAAAACCCATTTGATGGGTTTTCTCTGTTTTGGCGACATCTTCTACAAAAAGGTTTATTTCTTCTATATTTTTTTTATAACAAATTCTCATCCATCTTCTAAATAAAGAAACATATTCTGAAATATTTTGTTTTTGCTCCGCGTGGTGTTTTATTTTATTGTAATCTCCGTCAAATAAACAGAAAAGATCTTTAGCTTCTTCTGTGTTTATTTTAATTTCTTTAGAAAGAAAATCAACATATTCTTTTTCTTCTAATTTATCTATTTTTATTTTGAATGTTCTTGATAAAATTGTAGGCAAAAGCCTCGTGTGTTCTTTTGATATAAATAAAAATATAGTTTTCTCTGGAGGCTCTTCAAGTGTTTTCAAAAGCTTATTGGATGTGTTTAATTCCATTTTTTCCGGTCTCCATACAATAACAAATCTGTATCCTCCATAAAATGATTTTTTAGATATGTTTTCGAAAACCTTTTTTATTTGCTTTACCCCTATGATAAATTTTTTATTGTTTGCTTTTAGCAAACTTCTCCATTCTTCTTCTGAAATATGTATGTTTTGTTTTATTGCCTCTATGAACATTTTTATGTTTTCTTTATAATCTTTTTCTGTCGTTGTCATTGGAATAACAAAAGAAATATCTGGATTGTTATAAATGTTTTTTTGTTTTGGTGTTAATTTTTTTATAAAATTTAACACTAAAGACATCCCTAAATTTTTATAATCATTATAAAACAAAATCGTATTAGGAATATTCTTGCTGTTAACAATTTTATCTATAACTTTGACTGTTGTTTGAGAAACTGGACTAATATGCATATTATCAAATTTAACTATTTATAATATAAAATTACACATCTATGAGTTTTAGTAAAATAAATTTTACAAACAAAATTGTTTTTATTAGGGTTGATTATAATGTTCCTTTTATTGGAAAAACCATACAAGATAATAGTAGAATTATAGCTTCGATTCCAACCATAAAAAAAATTATTTCTAATAAAGGGAAGGTTGTAATTGTTTCTCATTTAGGGCGCCCGAAATCAAAAAAAAATCCTTTATTATCTTTAAAAAACATTTTACATGTTTTAGAAAAAAATATTTCTTTAAAAATAAAATTTCTCGAAAAACATCCTAAGAATTATAATTATAATTATATCAAAAACTCTGAAGAAAAAATTTTCTTATTAGAAAACATAAGGTTTTATAAAGAAGAAAAAACATGTGATAAAATTTTTGCACAACATCTTGCTAGCTTGGCTGACGTTTACATAAACGATGCTTTTTCTGTTTCCCACAGAAAACACTCTTCTGTGTTTACTATTTGTGATTTTTTTAAAGAAAAATATTTTGGCCCTCTTTTTAAAAAAGAAATAAATGAAATATCACGTTTTATTAAAAACCCCATAAGACCCACAACGTTTGTATTTGGGGGCTCAAAACTATCAACAAAAATCAAAACAATAAATAATATTATCAACTATGCTGACAACATAATAATAGGAGGCGCCATGTCTTTTCCTTTTATAAAAAGTAAAGGTTTTGAAATATTAAAATCTAAATGTGAAACGGGGTGCGTAGAAGACGCTTCTGTTATTATAAAAAAATGTTTAGAAAAAAAAGTTAATCTTCACTTGCCTGTAGATATAGTTTTTACAAATAATATTGATTCTCCTTCTTTTATTAAAACAATAAAAATAGAAAATATTGTTAATCAAAAGAAAAACTTAATTGGAGTAGATATTGGGGGTTTAACTTGTAAAAACTATTCCTCTATTATTGATGATTCTTTTTCTGTTGTTTGGAACGGACCTATGGGTGTTTTTGAAAAAGACGTTTTTATGAAAGGGACGAAAAAAATTGCATCCGCCGTCGCAAATATGGATATAAATAAAAAAATAAGTCTGGTTGGAGGTGGAGATACTGTTTCTGCTATAAAAAAACTTGATTTACAAAACAAGTTTTCATATGTTTCTATGGGCGGAGGTGCGATATTAGATTTTTTGTCTAAAGAAAAACTCCCTGTTTTTAAAAAATTTAATTAATTTTTTCTTCTATTATTGTCGTTGTGTTTTTAATTTTTTCTTCTAAGTCTTCTGGAATCCCTTCTATAGCTGGCATGTTTTCTTTTAATTTATGTGTGATTTTATATTCCAAAATTTTATAATAAAACATGGATTTATCTTTGGTCTCTTGTGACACAAGGTTGAAATTTTCAATTATAACTATAATAAAAGAAATTATAATAAACCACTTTAAAAAAGAAACTATTGAGCCTATAAATTTATTTAACCCATCTAATAATAATTTTTTTGCAGCCTTATTAAATAAAAAGACTAAAAATTTAGATGCTATTATTATCAATATAACCACTAAACCTACCCCTATTAAAGGTGGCACGTCTCGCATTACTTCTATTTTTGTAGACAGAAAACTATATATACCTGTGGAAAAATAAACCGCACTTAACAGGGCGGATATTTCTACAATTTCTTTTATAGCTCCTTTCATAAATCCGTTTATAAAAGAATAAATTAATATAATTATAGTTATAACATCTATATAGTTCATCTCTTCAAAAATACAATTTTATATGTTTAAATAAAGAAAGAAAATTTACGTTTTTTAATTAATCTCTATTTTTTTTTCTATTGTGGCTCCTTTTTGTAACGCTATAACATTTTCTCCTTTTAAGGTGTCGTTGTTTGCTAACTTATACACATTTATGTTCATTATTGCCTCATTAGTGAAAACATGTTCTGTTTCTCCATTTAGGTCAGAAATTTTTGTTGAATTAATGTTTAGTTGTTCTATTCCTTGACCTACAGAAGGAATTGAAAGAGTTACGTTTGCGCCCGCAACTCTATTATTTTCATTGTCAACAACAATAATAACAGCTTTTGTGAATTCTTCTTTGTCACAAGACAAAACAAAAAAAGAAAAAGAAAAACAAATGACATAGACTGCTAGTTTACTATAATGCATTATTTTTATATTTTTATACAAATATAATAAGGTTTTGAAAAATTTATTACTTGTTGTTGGTTTTGTTTGTTTGGTGTTGTGTAAATCTTTTGGTCAAGAAAAGTTTATTATTGAAACTTCTTTTGGTGAAATGATCTTTGTTTTATATGACGAAACCCCTTTTCATAAAGAGAATTTCATAAAACTAATAAAATCTCGTTTTTTTGATGGGTGTCTTTTTCATAGAGTTATTCCTGGTTTCATGATACAAGGGGGAGATCCTGATTCAAAAAAAACTAAGCCAAAAGAAAAATTAGGAAACGGCGGTCCAGGATATACTCTGCCTGCAGAATTTCATAAAAACTTATTTCACAAAAAAGGAGTTTTAGCTGCAGCTAGGCAGCCTGATAGAATAAACTCTAAAAAAGAATCCAGTGGTTCTCAGTTTTATATCGTAGAAGGTAAAAAATGGACAAAAGAAGAGTTAATAAAAATAGGATCCGTAAAAGGAATAACTTTTTCTGAAGAACAATTAAAAGTTTATACAACTATTGGGGGTTATCCTCCGTTAGATCAAAATTATACCGTTTTTGGTGAGGTGATTTCAGGGCTAGATGTAATTTCTAAAATTTCTAATTTGGAGAAAGATGAAAACAACAGACCGGTAAATGATGTTAAGTTTAAAATAAAAACATATAGTGGAAAATAAATTAAAGGAAATAAAAGATAATATAAAGGATTTTAGAATAAAAAATTCTGATGATTTAAAAAACTTTAAACAATGTTTTTTAATTAAAAAGGGAGTTATAAATAATTTTTGGAACTCTATTAAACAAAACCCCTCTGTTGATAAAGAATTTTTTGGTAAAAAAATTAATGATTTAAAATCAGCCGCAACAGAAAAATATAAAAAAAATATAAGTTTTTTAAACTCAAAAGAGTTTGAGGGGACGAAAAACAAAGATCTAACTTTATCGTCTCATAAGTCTTCTTTGGGCGGCAGACACCCTTTGTCTTTAATTAACAATGAAATTATTTCTATTTTTAATAAAATAGGTTTTTCTGTAGAATATGATAGGGAGATTGAAGACGATTGGCATAATTTTACGGCTTTGAATTTAGACGCGCATCATCCCGCAAGAGACATGCAGGATACTTTCTTTATCACAAAAAACAAGGATGTTTTGTTAAGAACTCACACTTCTTCTGTTCAGGTAAGACATATGACAAAAAACCAACCCCCTATTAAAATAATATCTCCTGGTAGGGTTTTTAGAAACGAAACTGTATCATATCGCTCAAATTGTTTTTTTCACCAGATTGAAGGTTTGTATATAGATAAAAATGTTTCTTTTTCAGACCTAAAAAAAACAATTGATTATTTTATAAAAAGTTTTTTTGGAGAAAAAACAAAAACACGTTTTAGGCCTTCTTTTTTTCCTTTTACAGAACCTAGCGCTGAAGTAGATGTTTATTGGGGTTTAGAATCAGAATCTGATCACAGAATAACTAAGGGGACTGGTTGGTTGGAAATAATGGGATGCGGGATGGTTGATCCAAATGTGTTAAAAAATTGT
>CEVQ01017976.1_pt1 | contig 16879 bp, 15 predicted proteins | sample 356551 | NCBI WGS metagenome assembly CEVQ01 (sample SAMEA2623756, study PRJEB7988) | marine metagenome | biome: marine biome (ENVO:00000447); feature: mesopelagic zone (ENVO:00000213); material: "saline water (ENVO:00002010), including plankton (ENVO:xxxxxxxx)" | depth 250 m | reverse complement strand
CTACCGGCCGGGGGATGGAACCCAAGCTTAGAAGATAATCTTTACTGGGCGAATCGTGAGGAGACTAGGGTGCAGGCGAAAGGCTCTGCGGACAACCTTACCTCACGTGAGGCAATGTGGGACGATTATTTTGATAAGACTTTGACTATTGGTACGGTGGAAGTTCCGGTTCTTATCGGATTTAACCCGGATACCATAAGAGGCTGGGACCTTCGTCCTTATGATCTCCCCAACTCGTTTGAGACAATCCTTCCAGGTAAGTAAGTTTAACCTGCAATATGTAGGATGTTAATGTGTCGGCGTTTCCTCTTAGAGGGAGCGTCGACACGTTGTGTAGATAAATAGAGTGATAGAACTTTTAGAGTGTTCTGTCTGGGAATAATTAATGACAACATTTATAATTCGCCGTTTTATCTTTTTGATATTGGCGATTTTCGCTGCGACCCTCATTGTGTTTGCGCTCTCTCGTCTTCAGGGAGATCCCAGAAACGTGATGCTAAACGTTGGATATGTTTCTCCCGAGCAATGGGAGGCATGGGGAAAACAGTTTCATCTCGACAAGCCGGTCGTGGTTCAGTATTTGATATGGATCGGGAAAGGAATTTTCCAGGGAGATTTTGGAACTTCCCTCAAAACGGGACAGCCTGTGATGGAAATGGTTGTACAGTTTGCTCCTGCTAGCCTGCAACTTGGGCTGTCAGCGACCTTGTTTGTACTTATAACTGGGATTCCGATAGGTATTATGTCAGCGGTTAAACGAGGAACTCTCCTTGATGCCTTTGGGAGAACTTTCGCTGTCTTTGGACAGGCATTACCACCGTTTTGGCTTGGCATTATGTTGATATTAGTGTTTTCTGTGAATCTAGACTGGTTGCCCTCCGGAACACGGGGACATGATGCCGCAAGCGCTTTCGAGAAATTCAAACACTTTGTAATGCCCGCAATTACCCTGGGATGGTTGGCTTCTGCTGGCTTAATGAGGCTTGTAAGATCCTCTATGTTGGATGTTCTAGACTCCGAATTTATTAAATTAGCTCGAGCGAAAGGGGTTAAGAATAGATCGGTCATTTGGAAACATGCATTTAAAAATGCCCTTATTCCTCCGTTAACCTTCTCTGCCCTGATTCTCGTCGGATTTATAGGAGGAACGGTTGTAACCGAGACGGTTTTTGCATGGCCAGGGCTTGGCATGATGACGTATTTGTCCATTTTAAATAACGATTTTCCACTTATGACGGGAGCTGTACTTGTATTCACCGTTGTTTATGTCTTTGCCGTTTTTGTAATAGATATTCTGTATGCCTTTATTGACCCAAGAATTCGTTATAACTAAGGATTTACTTTGACAACTCCTGCTGGCCAGCAAACTCTGGAAGAATTACACAATGCGAATAGAGACTCCTTCTTTAGTAGGACAACCTATGTCTTTAGACGCTGGCCATTAATTCCTTTTCTTATTCTTGGTACTTTGATCCTTTGCGCTCTTTTTGCCCCCTTGATTGCTCCTTACGAACCGGAAAAGGATCAATTAAGGGCTGTTTTGGCCACCCCAGCCTGGGGCGAACCCTGCGAGGAGGGCCAGTTATCCAATAAATTTGAATCCTGTAATACAAATGGCGTTCCCCTTGGAAGGGATGAAAAGGTTTACCATTTTCTTCTGGGAGCGGATCAGCTTGGACGCGATCTTTTGAGCAGGATCATATATGGGGCTAGATTGTCTCTTAGCCTTGCAGCGGTGGCTATAGCCGTTGGAACATTTTTTGGTACCTTGGTGGGATTGGTTGCCGGATATTATGGTGGCATTATAGATGAAGTAATTATGCGGATTGTCGATGTTTTTAATGCTATTCCATATCTACTGCTGGCAATAGCACTTGTCTTTGTTTTGGGACAGAGTTTCACCGTAGTTGCATTTGTGTTGGCATTAGGGGCATGGGCGGGAATAGCACGTTTAGTACGTGGCCAAACCCTGCAGGTCAGGAATTTCGACTTTATTGCATTGGCCCGCGTCGCTGGTGCCTCAACACCAAGGCTTATGCTAAGGCACTTATTGCCGGCCGTAGGAAATACTGTAGTCGTTGCAACTACCTTACAAGTAGGCAACACAATTCTGTCGGAAAGTATTCTGTCGTTTCTGGGTGCAGGAGTTCCACCACCGACGCCATCTTGGGGTGCAGATATTTCCAACGGAAGGGAGTATCTCGGATCGGCCTGGTGGGTTGCTTTCTTCCCAGGAATGGCCATATTCCTGACTGTTCTGTCTTTCAACTTTGTCGGAGACTGGCTTCGCGATCGTTGGGACCCGAGGTTGAGACAGATATAATTGTTACGACTAGAGTTGTAGTTGTTGATCATTAAGTTCTAGGTTTTAATTTTGAGGGGTTATGCTCCTATGAAAGAACAGGTTATTAGAAGTGGGTAAACTAGCTTGCTGAAATGGTTCGTTATAGGTGCAATAGCCGTTGGAATAATACTTGTTGGCTCCTACGGCAAAATCCCGTTTACCGAGAAAAGTTTAGCCACTAGTGCCGAGACACAAGCCACCGCCACCGCAAGAAATACTCCACGACAACCCCGCTCTGAAGCTTTGTTTCAGGTTAGGAAATTCTTAAAAGAAGAATGTGCTAATGGGGAATTGTATTTAGCAAATTCACACAGATTTGAGGCAGTGTGGATGCGTAGGCCTTGGACGAATGATCATCACTATAGGCAAGGGCATGAGTGGACAGTTACGGATCAATCTTCCGGGGCTTTTTGGCGGTATTATGAGGACACTGGAGAGATTGTGTCTGTTAAAGCAGACTGCTAGTTTGCTCGACTAGATGTTGAACTGGGGATCTGAATAGTTTGCCAATTTATCAAAGATCTGGATTCGCCATCTCTGGGAATCTACCACTAGTAACCTAGATTTGTTGGTGTCGTATGAGACACCGGTGGGCAATGCGAACCATTTTTCCGGTTCCAGTGTTGCAACACGCCGGCGAGCTTTGTGCACATCTGGGTTACCACGTACATATTGTTGCTGCCATTTTGAAAGCTCAAATGCGGCACCATGGACAGCAGTTATATGTGCTCCATATCCATCAAAAATCTGTACCCTATTGTTTGCCCAGTCTGAAACATAAATATCACCCTCGGGATCGGTACTAACGTCTGAGGGGTGATCAAGTATTTCAGCGTTACTTCCTGAGTTTCCAAAGGTTTTTATATGTGTTCCATCTGGAGAGAATTGCTGGATGCGGTCGTTAAGGTGGTCTGCAACTAATAAATTCTCTTCGTTATCGATTGCGAGACCCCATGGTGAGTTCAATTTACTCTGGTCAGTACCATATGAACCAAAACTGTTCATAAAAATCCCGTCAGAAGAGAATTTTTGGATTCGGTGATTTAGGGTGTCGGAGACGAAAATATTATTGTCTGCATCGATAGCTATACCAGATGGGCGATCAAATTCTCCGTGCTTTTTTCCTGACTTTCCAAACTCTGTAAGAAGGTGGCCTTCTGAGTCGAAAATACGAACACAATCTTTCAATTCGTCGGTAACGTATAGTTTTCCACCATGAAAAGCAGCGCAAGTTGGCCAGGAGTTTTCAAAAACACCCTCTGAGATATTCCCAAAAGTTATTACTTCTTCTTCGTCATCAAGTTCAGAACCAATAGTGATTTTTGCTATTCCAGAGGCATACGTGTCTCGAGTTACAACGTAAACATCGTCTCCATCCCCGAGAGCAACGTATACGATACCGCGGAAAGCCCTTCCTCCCACTACACGAGAGTAATCTAATGCTCTCCCTTTGACTGAAGTTGTTAACATGTTGGCTTTTCTCTACTACTTATGATGAATCGGAGGATTAAATAAAGGTAGGTTTCTCAAATTGACCACCAACGATAGGCACAGGATCTAATTTCATCCAATCTTCAACCAGCGTGGTGTAAACACCCCGGAAGTCTAAGTCTGGTACTAGATCTCCTTGGTCAAGATCCGACTCTTTCATGGATGGGTATTGTCCATATTCGCCACCTTTGACCTGGTTCCCGATAGCTAGACAGACACCTCCGGCGCCGTGATCTGTTCCTGCCCCATTGTCATAGACCCGACGGCCGAATTCGGAGAATAAAAACATAGTTACGTTATCTGCTGCGTTGTGCTCCTCAAGATCGTCAAAAAAATCACGAATTGCACCGGATGCGGCTGTCCATAGTTTGTCATGAGTTGCGAGTTGATCAGCATGAGTATCAAAACTTCCTAGATCGCAGTAAAAAACACGTGTTCCAAGGTCGGCAAGATGAATCTGAGCGATACTTCTCAACTTCTTAGATATTGAGTTATCTCCGTATTCAACGGTCGAGGAGTATTGCTCAGGCGCAATATTAAGTATGTCCGCTCCTTTAAGTGCATCAAGGCCTGTTTGTCCCAAGAAATCCATAACTGGCCCCGAGCCTATCATGGGGGAGTAGATTCGCTTGTATCTGTCTAGAACGCGATCTCGTTTCTCCTCGGGGGATATATCTGTCAACAAACCATAATTGTCTAGATTCTCTACTGTTGCGACTGGTACTCCAGGAGCAACCAATGCCCGAAAAAGTGATGGGCCCATACTGACGGCAGTAACTACATTTTTCTTGCCGGGATCAATTTGTCTCACAGCTCTCCCAAGCCATCCCTCAGTACCCAGAGTTTCTGGTTCACATGTGTGCCATATATCCATAGATCGAAAATGAGATCGAGGTGAATTCTCATATCCAACACCATGAATGATGGCCACGTTTCCCTCACGATACATGTCAGCAAGAGGTGCCATCGATGGGTGAAAACCAATGTCGTTATTGAGATGTAGTACTTCATCCTCAGGTATGTTTACGTTAGGACGGTAATCCCTGTATTGTGAGTTAGAGTGAGGAACAACCGTATTCATATAATCGTTGCCACCACTCAGTTGCATAACGACAATAACCGGGTCTTTCTTCGAGTCAGTCATATATATTTTCCTTGAATGACTTTCTTTACAAAACTTAATTTAAAATGGTCGTAAGCATATAAAACCTAGGCAAATTGATATTCACGAGTTGCAACCAGCAACTGGAGAACTTCTATTAGTCTTTCTTCACCGTCACAGTTCCAGTCAAAATCCCCCTGTTTCTCAGAGTGGTCAATTAGCTCTCTCCGTGTTTGATCGGAGACATCCATGGGGCCCATGATGTCCAGGCATGCGTCTATAACGTCTTTGGGGATAGACCCAGCAAGTTTAATTCGATCGATAATGTTTCTCACACCGGGTCTTTCAGTGTCGGATATGAGTTCGGAAACGAAATTGGTTCTCTTCATTAACGTTCCGCTATTTATCCATTCAATGCCATTGTGCCAACCCTCAACACTGGGTGGATTTAGAAGATCTTGGCCCATGTAAGCAATCTGACCTGTCCAGTCCAATGTTTCTGGAGAGGGCCTGTCAGTGCCTCCCACTAGTCTCAGGGTACTAATCACGACCTCTGTAGGATTCTTAACTCTGGAAAAACGTTGTTCTTTAAAGAAATCACTTGTGAAAAGTTTTTGAAGGACGGTCCCCATATGGTAATCAGAAGCCATCAAGGCTTCAGCAAGAAAGTCAACGGCCTTCGGATCGTTTGGGGGGGTAACGGACCATGCTGGCACCTGAGGTTCATCTGCGACGAAAAAACTGTATAGATGACGTGCAATAAACTGAGCCGTGGCTGGCTTTGAGAGAATAATATCAATTATCTCCTCACCATCGAAGTTTCCGGTATGACCAAGAAATTCTTTGTCGGTATAGTCGTGATCTTCAGGGATGAACTTAAACTCCCAGTCCCATCGGCCCATGTGGAATCGAGGTAATTTGTGTTCCAGTGTCCAACCTGTGAATGCCCTTGAGCATTCGCGCACATCCGTCTCGGTGTAGTTTCCTACCCCCATTGTGAATAACTCAAGAAGTTCCCGTCCCCAGTTTTCGTTGACAGAATCAGCGTGGTTTTCATTATTATCTAGCCAGTAGATCATAGCGGGACTTTTTGCGACCTCCATTAGGATCTCTTTATATTTACCCAGACCCTTGTCGCGAAACATATCTATCATGTCTTGGATTTCGTCGTAATGGTCAACTTTGGCTACTCCGGTAGCAAAGATGTTGTGATAGAAAAGACACATTTTTTCCTGGAGAGGGGCCTTGGTACTAATCATGGTCCAAACCCATTCCGCCTGCCCTAAACCCCCCATTGTTCCAGGTTTCCACCACATGGGGTAATATCTGAGAAACTGGTACCGGTCGACTGGGTCTTGTAAAGAAGGGGCGAGCAATTCCTCCACAGTTTCTTCGTATCCCAATAGGGACCGACTTTCTAGTTCTTCCCGAGAAGCACCGAAACCGGCTCTTCTCATCAGATGTGCCATCATATCTATCTTGGTGTCTGCTTTTGTTAGCACCATAATCTAGTCTCCGTCATTTCTTATGACTATTTCGGATTGTAAACTGTGGCTGTACAGGATAGCAGGACTAACTCTCGCCAGTACAGTGGGTCTTAGTAGAATATAAGTTTCGAAGTTTTAGGCTTAGTCGTTCAGCTTTTTTGGTGTGCCTGAGTTTTCATCAATCTGGTCTTTATCCCAGAGGTCAGCAAATGTAAATGCTCGGGGGCAGTGTCCGTAAGCTTCATCAATTGTTATTAACATACCCTGTAAAACCTTGGCCTTTTCGTCCGGGTTTTGTACCTCGAGTGCTATTTCTAATTCCTTTAATTCTTGATCAGAAACAATCTCCACCGATCCATTAATACGTACGGTTTCATTTACTCCTGGAATAAAAAATATGAGGCCAATATGTGGGTTTTCGGAAGTATTTTGATAGGACTGAAAAAGTCGGTTTCCCGCAACATCTGGGATTAGGATCTGACGGGTGTTGAGAACTTTTACAAAACCGGGGAGCCCTCCCTTCGGTGATGCGTCGCAGCGACCTGACGTGTCAGCTGTAGCCATGACGCAAAAAGGTGATTGTTGAATAAACTCAATATGAGTGTCCCTGAGTTCGTCAACAATTTTGTCGACTGGACGTCTGACTGGAAAGCCGAACTTTCTGGTGAAGGAGTTGTCGAAATTTTCCTTAATGTCTTTGTCGGTTTGTTGAGCCATATAAAACTCCTTTTGCCTCTTATTCTCTTAGAAAAGATGCTACTCTTTCACCGACCATCATGGTCGTTGTGTTTGTGTTTGCCCTTACACATTCTGGCATAACAGATGCGTCAGCGATATATAGGTTTTCTACCCCTAGAACTTGGCACCTGTTGTCAACGACTGTCATAGGGTTTGAATCTGAACCCATTGCGCATGTGCTTGTTAGGTGATTGCCTGTTGTTGTGTTTGCTCTTAGCCATGAATAAAGTGACTCTTCTGACGATAGTATTTCGTCGGTGGGTGATGTTCTATTACGAACAATTTCAGCAAGTTCTGAGTTGTCCATTATTGAGGAGGCAATTCTGACTCCGTCAGCCATTCTTTCCACATCCGTATCTGTCTTAAGAAGATTGAGAGTAATGTCAGGCATGTCAGTTGGATTTGAAGAGCGTAGCCTGACGCTACCTTTGCTTTTTGCTAGATAAAGGGAAATAGTAATCTGGATTCCCGTTATATTTGGCTCTGATTTTCTTGCCTGGAAGGATGGAATGAAGTCACGATAGTCACCATCTGTGGCGTATGAGCACATCCACATTAGCATGTCATCTGGCAGGGATGAGCCGGTAGCGGTAAATCGAAGTCCTACCTGCAATCTAGGTGCGGTTGTGTCGAGCGATCCAACATCATGAACTGTTGCGTTAACAAAGTTCTGGGGATGATCACGGAGATTTTCCCCTACTCCAGGCAGGTTAATGAGGGTTGTTATTCCATGTTCTTCAAGATGATCAGCAGGTCCTATCCCGGAGTGCATTAATATCCGGGGGTTTGCCAACGAACCACCGCACAAGACAAAAGTTTCAGCATCGGCGGTAAATAGTTCACCGTTACTTTCTACCTGAACGGAGGAAATACGGGAGCGATCTATTATTAAGCGTTCTACTCTACAGTTTGCCTTTATTGTTAGGTTTAGTCGGTGTCTTGCAGGTGCCAGATATCCTAAGGCAGTGCTCATTCTAATTCCACGAGGGTTGTTACATGGAAAAGGACCTACACCGTTTGCGTCAGGTAAGTTAAGGTCTGCCGCATATGGGTAGCCGAGAGATCGGCAAGCTGCCTGAAACCCCTTTTGTGGATCTGTCCAGTCACTTTCAGGAAATCTATGAGCAACGATAGGCCCTTCCTTACCGTGAAAATCTCCACCGAAGTTTGTATCGGTTTCAAGTTTTCGGAAGTAAGGCAACACACTTTCGTAGTCCCAACCCTTTATGCCCATGTTCTCCCAAAGTTCGAAGTCATGGGTTAAGCCCCTCAAAAAAATCTGACCGTTAATTGAACTTGTTCCACCCGTTACCTTTCCTCGAGGCATTCTTAACATACGGTCTCTTTGTCCGTTTGTTGGCCCATACAATTCAAGAATCGGTGGTGTTTCTGTTAAAGATTCTGGGTTATATGTTTCTGAGACTCTGGCTGTATAACCCCAGTCGTGACGATCTTCAACGGCTAGGTCTGTACCAGTCGAATAACCGTACTTGATATCCTCAGGCAAGTTGTCAAAATCTGGATAATCTGGTCCACCCTCTAAAAGAAGAACTGATGTACTTGGATCTTCTGAAAGTCGAGAGGCCACAATTGCTCCCCCGGACCCTGCGCCGATCACTATATAGTCGTATTTCATTGATTCTGCCCACAGGGTTGGTAGTCTGTACTTCTATTAAAAGGGAATAAATCTCCCCGTCTCCGAGAGTATTCAAAATAACCGAGGTCTGATGTTGTGAGCCCCGGTGTATTCACCAGAATTATCTCTTTTGCGATAGGTTGATATGCCGGTCTTGGGGATACGACCCCCTTCGCGACAACCACTCTATATTTGGTTGGGTCTACTCCAGCCGAGTACATCTGCTCAAGACTTGTGTTACCACATCTCAACGAAGTCAGTAGTATGGTGTGTCCATCAGTCGTGTCTACAACAGCTGTTATGCCACCATCGTAAAATCGAAATCCGCCATGCGTGGGGGTAGGGTCTTCAAATTTTCCATTGAACAGGGTTCTTACCTTGCCTTTGACCGAGACAGGGGACCCGTGCAGACGATCTGTTTTGCCCCCAACACTGAGTGCCACGTCAGATCCTACACCAGCTTTTATACAGGCTTCCACGGATTCAGGATCGTACAGGGTTTGCAAGTAGCCCTGTATGCCTAATCTCTGCGCTTCCGCCAGAATGTGAGTTGAGTCCGCGCTACTACCTGCCCCAATATTGTCCCCCACATCCATCATCACTACAGGTCCGTCTCCTGGAGTGTGTTGGCTATTTGCTAGTAGAAGCGCCTTATCTGGGTCTGGTATGTCATTATCGAAATCGTGTCGTTTTGCCCAAGCTCTTTTAGCCATCCACTGGGCAGTTTCTCTTGAAGTTTTCTTCGCTTCACTTTTTCCGATTTTGCTCGAGTCCACAACGGTTAGAAATCCCATACCCATTTCAGATACATCGGCGTATGGATAGCCCTCAGCGACACTACCGTGTATCACGTGTGGTTTTCCAAGTATTTCTTGGAGATCAGACATTATGGATCTCATAGGTTCATCGCCCGTAAATTGCTTCACAATATTTATAACCATTGGGGGCGTCTCTAACCACATAACAGGTTCAATATCCCCCTGGATTGTTCTGACGATAAGGTCGGCACATTCCTGTGCTCTTTCCTTGGCATCTAAATGGGGATTTGTGCGATAAACAGTAATGACATCAGTGTTATCAACCATTTCTTGGGATATGTTTGCGTGCATATCCACACTAAGTCCTATAGGTACGTCTGGTCCCATCAGTGACCGAACACGGTATGCTATCTCTCCATCGCAGTCTGGATATTTCTCTGATACTGCTGCTCCGTGTAATGAGAGAAGTACCCCATCCCAGGGGCCATAGTTTTCCAACGACTCCATGATTTCCCCGACGATCTTGTCGAATGCGTCTTCTGTTATGGTGCCTATAGGCCCTGTTATTGCAAATACAAGAGGTACAACATCTACGTTTTCATAGGATGACGAGATTGCGAGATAACCTGCGTTGGTAGTCAATGAATTGCCATATTCTCTCTCAATTTCTTCACCTCTGAACATGGAAAAGGCATCTAAGTCTGCTGGGACAGAAGAAAAAGTGTTTGTTTCATGGTGGAGACCCACAAGGGCTAATTTGATTTTGGGTGACAATTTGGCACCATCCTGAGCAGAATTGAGAGGCAGTTTATCAGCAAGGCAGGAAGTCTGCAGATAAAATTTTTAGTTATCCAGTATCCTAGTGATTATGAAACTAGATAAAAGTAGAGAAATGTATGTAAGAGCTCGTCGTTCCATGCCTGGAGGAGTAAGTTCTAACGTACGTTTGGTTGAAAGTCCACATCCCCTTTATTTCGAATCAGCGATGGGCTCTTACATTACAGATGTAGATGGAAATCAATACGTTGATTATGTTTTGGGCCAAGGACCGATGATTTTTGGCCATTCGCCGTCATTTCTGTTGGATGCCGTTGCAGAAGCATCAAAAAAGGGACAATTATTTGCAGGACAACATCTCTTAGAGATAGAAGTAGCCGAATTAGCCCGTGAATTGGTTCCTTCTGCGGAAATTGTGCGCTTCGCAAGTTCTGGAACGGAGGCCGTACAAGCCGCTGTTCGCGTTGCTAGGGCGTTCACAAAGAAAAATATAATCGTTCGGTTTGAGGGACACTACCATGGTTGGTCAGATAGCCTGTTCTTTGATAACGATCACTCAGGCGAGGGGCAGTCCCAACCACTCTCGTTAGGGATTTCCGAAAGTTCTTCGTCAGACGTTGCTGTACTTCCATGGAATAATTTTGAAGCTGTTGAACAGGTGTTTAAGACCAGTGGCAATGCCATAGCTGCCGTGATTACTGAACCGGTTATGTGTAATACAAATTGTATTATGCCCGCACCTGGATATCTGCAGTATTTGAGGGATATAACGTCGGCGAATGAATCTTTGTTAATTTTTGATGAGGTAATAACAGGTTTTCGTTTAGGAAAGGGTGGAGCCCAGGAATACTTTGGGGTTCTTCCTGACTTAGCCACTTTTGCGAAGGCCATGGCTGGTGGATATCCTCTCTCCATGCTTTGTGGTAAGCGTGAAATTATGAATCTAATAGGTACTGGTGAAGTGATGCATGGCGGTACTGCAAACGCCAACGTGATGTCTATGGCTGCTGGAAAAGCGGCGCTGGAGCGAATAAGAGATAAAAACACAACGGACTCACTCTCGCTTCTCGGGCAAAGATTGATGGCGGGATTGAAGGATTTGGACAGGAAGTATGAGCTAGGTATGTCATTGCAAGGGCCTGGTCCCATGTTTGCTCTCAGTTTTACAGGTGGGAAGGAAATTACGGATGCTAGGAGTCATTCAGCTTATTCCGACATGGAACTCTACGGTAAATTTGTTGATGGAATGATGGAAGAGGGCGTCCGTATCGTTGGTAGAGGTATGTGGTTTATCTCTGAATCACTATCCGAGGAAGACATAAATTTCACTCTTTCTGCGGCTGATAAGGTGCTTGGGGAGATTGTGAAGTGACTCCCAGCCTCATAGGCTTGTTTGGAGGAACCTTTGACCCTATTCACGAAGGACATTTGTCATCAGCTGAAGCTGCGATGAAAGCCCATGATTTATCCAGAGTAATATTTGTGCCGGCTGGGGATCCATATTTGAAATCTGATTCTCCAGATTGGGATATTTCTCCCGCGGAATATAGAGTGGAAATGGTGCGTCTCGCACTGGAACATCATGGTAATTCGAGATTTGAATTATCAGAGATGGAAACGCAACGTGAAGGTCCCTCTTACACTCTAGATACGGCACGTTTACTATCTGTGGCTAATCCGCAGAGTGAGGTTGTGGTAATACTTGGAATGGACGCTGTTTTGGGCATGCCTCTCTGGAAAGATCCTACTTCATTACTTTCAGAGTTTAAAATTTTGGCTATTACACGGCCAGGGTTTGATAAGTCAGAACTTCCGAAACTTTCTCTTAATAATGAACCCAATGCAATTGAGATTGTTGATGCGAATACTCCTGATATATCCGCCAGCGAAATAAGGAAAAAGATTTCTAACTCTGATACTGACCTTCCGCCGCTGGGGATGTTATGTCCAGCAGTTGAAGAACTAATTAGAGATCAGGCCTTGTATAAATGAAGCGTGGAAGCAGGTGAGATACAATTTTGATAGCCCCAGATATCTGATGCATTGGAGAGGATGAACATGCAAGACTCTTTTGAATCCAAATCGAGGCTTCTTGAAGTAGCGAAAGAGAAAGGAGCCTTACTGTTCGGAGAGTTTCAGTTGTCTGCAGGTGGCACCAGTTCTTATTACTTTGACGGAAGACTTCTTACGTTGGACCCCGAGGGCTCTTATCTGACAGCAAAATGTTTTCTCCCGACACTTTTAGACTGTGAGGCCGATGCAATTGCGGGTCCGACGTTGGGGGCGGATCCAATAGTGGCAGCCATAGCGGCTATATCGCATTTAGAAGGCACTCCGGTGCCAGCCCTTATCGTGCGTAAAGAGGCTAAGGGATATGGGGGGAAGAGATCGGTTGAGGGTCCTGTTAGGGAAGGAATGAAGGTAGCTGTCGTGGATGATACATGCACCTCTGGTGCAAGCCTATTTCATGCTATTGCGGAAATTGAGAAAGAAGGTTGCGAAATTGTGAAGGTTTTATCGATTCTTGATAGACGAGCAGGTGGAAGTGAGGAATGTGCCCGGCGCGGATATGAGTTTCTGAGTATTTTTGCTGCTGACAATGACGGCAATATTTCAGTCGTTTAGCAATGGACGTTTTTCTATCCTCAGAGGCGAATAGGAACTCCACCTTTTGACTCTTCCAATTAAGTCTATTACCGAGAGTAGTTTCTTCCGCTGGTGGACTTATGCTGCTGTAGCTTCGGCAACGTTTATAACCGTTATGGAAATGTCTGCTACCGCGATTGTCGTTCCTACGATTTCAGAGTATTTTGGTGCCGATATCCCGTCAGCACAGTGGCTTGCGGTATCTTATATGCTTGTCGTAAGTGCTCTGATAATGCCAGCAGGGGCTATAGCGAAAACCCTGGGAACTCGTAATGTTTGGATGTGGGGAATATTTATATTTGCAATAGCAGCACTCATTACTTCATTTTCCCCAACATTCAAAATGGTAATAGTGGGAAAAATTCTTATGGGCATCGGAGCTTCAGCTTTGCAGGCCAATGGTATGGCAATGACTGCAGGGGCTTTTCCCGATTCTGAAAGAGGCAAGGCGCTTGGTCTCCATATGACTGCGGTAGGTATCGGGGCGGTTGGTGGACCTGTTTTTGGTGGAGTGATTGAGGGGCTGTGGGATTGGAGAGCTATATTTCTAGCAATTTCTGTGTTTAGCATACTCAGCTGGGTTTTTTCAGGCTTGGTTATACGGAACGATGATGAATCTCAGGGCAGTAATATTCGAATGCTTGCGAAATTCGACTGGACTGGAACCGTTCTTTCGGCGTTGTTTCTGTTATCGGTTATGCTCGCAATTTCATTCGCACAAGAGTTTGGGTGGACGTCACCATTTATAGTTGCGGGATTTGTTTTGACTGTGGCGCTGTTTGTAGCTTTTATATTTTGGGAACGTAGGATTAGAGAACCGATGCTACCTCTGGCTATGTTCAAGTCGGTTGCTTTTTCTGTTGGTTCGGCGGCTAGATTTCTCTCTTTTGTTGCCAGCAGCGCAGTCTTTTTTCTTATGCCGTTCTTTTTGGTTTCAGGACTAGGACTAGACACTGCTGTCGCAGCTTTATACCTTCTCCCGAGTTCCGCCTGCATGGTTGTTATGGCTCCACTAAGTGGTTGGATTGCAGACAAAACTGGGACAACTATTCCAGCAGTGTTCGGGATGGTATGTTCCACAATTTCAATGTATCTTTTCTCCCTGATTACTATAGATACGAATCCTGCGTTTGTATCTGGGATAGCTGCTTTGTCTGGAGTAGGCATGAGTATATTTATGGCTCCAAACACCAGTTCTATTATGGGAAGTGCGGGAAGGTCACGATATGCGATTGTGTCTGCATTCCTAAATTTAACTAGAAATGCAGCGCATGTTGTGGGAATAGCAATGCCGACTGCGATAGTTGTAATAGTTATGGGTTCTCTTGGCTATGACGCTGATCTGTCAGATCCAGAAGCACTGAAGGATGTTGGTCTTAGGTCTGCATATGCTACATCTATGGGCAGAGCATTTGAGATATCTACAGTTATTATGGCTGTTGCGACAGTATGTGCTATTGGAGCGGGTGTCTTTTCATCAGAAAAAACAGTAAAGCCAGGTACTTCCGAAAACTAAATTTGAGGAGCTAGTCAATAGAACAATGAGAATAGTTATTGTGCGACATGGTCAGTCTGTGGCTAATGCCCAGGGTAGGTGGCAGGGGCAGCTAGATTATGAACTCTCTGTGGAGGGCCAAACCCAGGCAGAAAAACTAAAAGAGAGATTCATAATGGAGAAATTCACGCCCGACTTAATTTATTCAAGTCCCCTTAAAAGAGCTCTTCGCACAGCAGAAATCACTTTTCCGGAGAAAAAAGTATTTACGATAGATGATTTGAAAGAAGGTGGTGCCGGAGTTTTTGAAGGCAAGACCATGGATGAGCTTCGAATCGAGCACCCGGAAGCAGTGGCGACTTTTGAAAGAACAAAAACTTTCAATAACGTCCCGGAGTCAGAGTCACGCTACGATCTTCGTAAGAGAGCCAAGACTGCGGTTGATTTCTTTATCAAAGGTCATAATCGTGATGATGAAATTGCAGTATTTACTCACAGCGGAACGATGATGTACATAATGGCGGTCATAATGGGAACCAGTCGGGTGTGGTCATTGAGAATACCTAATACTGCTGTGTTTGACTTTAGAATTGACCCTAATGCATGGGATACGGTTGACCCCATAGGGGGGGCTAGGCAGGGGGCAGGCTCTTTTGAGATCCGAAGATTTGCAGATGCAAGTCATCTGCATATTCCCCAGGAAGCTTCCTCATAGGTGAGGTTGTTCATTGAATCTGATTATGCGCCACGCGGTGGGATTAAACAGTGTTCTTGATGTCTCATACCAGTTGTCAACATCTATGGAAAACTCGTATAGAGCTGTATTCTTGGCTGCTAGTCCCCATAGTCTGGGAGACTCCAGAATGGCACATACTATCTGCTGGATTATTCCTGCATGGGCGAACATGACGATGGTGTCATCATTGGTGTGATTCGCTATTACGCTTCTTAGAACTTTTGCTCCTCTCTCTCTTCGGTCTTCTTCCTGTTCAGCACCATCTATGTGAGCCCAGTCTCGGGATTCTCGGAAAAGATTCGCTTCAGTCGGATGTTGGTTTTCGATCTCTTCCCATGACAATCCTTCAAATATACCGGCCCCTGTCTCACGCAGGTTCTCATCAATGTTTGTGTGGAGTCCCCAGTGTCCGCCGGCCAATTCGCAAGTGTCTTTGGCCCTTTGCTGTGGGCTGGAATAGACATGGGTTGGAGTGAACCTGCGTTCTTTGAACCATCGGCCCAGTTTAATTGCTTGCTCACGTCCGCTGTCTGTCAAATTAGTAATGTCGAGATCCTTTGACCCAGACCATCGGTTCGCAAGGTTAGCATGGGTTTCTCCATGTCGGACTAAAAGAAGTTTCATCTGGTTTTCATTATTTTAGCTCTGATTCTTAAAACATCATCCCGTAAGGTTTCGTCTACATCTATACGGGATGCAACCCGATCATAGCCGTGTAGGACAGTAGAATGATCCCGACCTCCCAGTATTTTTCCTATGGCAGACAAACTTAAATCTGTCTCCTGGCGAAGCAAATAAATTGCGACTTGCCGTCCTTGCACGGTTAATTTTCGTCTTCCTTTACCTTTCAGATGGTCCTTAGGGATACCAAAGTGGTTGGATACCGCTGCTAATATTGCTTCATCATTGACCATTTTTTGTTGTAACGGTCCTCTGACATCTGCCATCGCTATTTTGACAGAGTCCAATGAGATTTGGGTTCCCCGAAATTGCGACAATGCAACAACCTTATTAAGAGTACCTTCCAGTTCCCTAACGTTTGACTGAACCCGCTTCGCAAGATACTCCGTGACCTCTTGGGGAATCTCACAATCGAATGTAGATGATTTGGAACGTAATATGGCTAGCCTGGTTTCTAAGGTTGGTGTTTGTATATCGGTAACTAACCCACCGGCGAGGCGAGACGTTATTCTTGGCTCCAGTACTGTTAAATCCGTAACAGGTCTGTCAGAGCTGATCACTATTTGCTTTCCTGCCATGTGTAGGGCGTTGAAAGTATGAAAAAATCCCTCTTGGGTTTGCTCTTTACCAATTAGAAACTGAATGTCATCGATGAGTAGGATGTCGGAAGATCGATATTTCTCCCTGAATGATTCTGTACTACCGCTTTGTATTGCAAGGACGTACTGATTAGTAAAATCCTCACAAGTTGTGTAAACGCAATTTAGGCCATTTCTTGACCCTTCCTGTGCAATGGCGTGCAGAAGATGTGTTTTTCCTAAGCCAACTCCAGAGTATAGAACGAGAGGATTGAAATGTACCCCAGGAAATTCCGCGACAGCTTTGGCGCCGGAAAATGCGAGTTCGTTTGAATCTCCAACTATGAAATTTTCAAAAGTATATTTTGGATTAAATTGCTGAGCAGAGCTAACAGATTTTTCTAACTCTT
>CEVQ01017421.1_pt1 | contig 17107 bp, 13 predicted proteins | sample 356551 | NCBI WGS metagenome assembly CEVQ01 (sample SAMEA2623756, study PRJEB7988) | marine metagenome | biome: marine biome (ENVO:00000447); feature: mesopelagic zone (ENVO:00000213); material: "saline water (ENVO:00002010), including plankton (ENVO:xxxxxxxx)" | depth 250 m | reverse complement strand
CAAATTTGTTTCTTTCCCCAATTTTGAATTCCTTAATGGGAAGAACGGAAAATCCAGAATTATCTATAAGTGTTTATGCCATCTCTATGTCTATTTTATTTTTTATTGGATTACCACATTTAAGAATTCAACAATTGACCATAGTTTATTATAAAAACTTTAACAAAAGAACTATTCATTATTTTGTTTTTTTAGTGGGATTGTTATGTACAATCCTATCTGTTTTGATTATTTTTACACCATTAAATATTTATTTGTTAAAATTGATTTTTGGGTTATCAGGAGACTTGTTATCTCAAGTGAACCATTCTTTGAAACTTTCTTTCTTTATTCCTTTCATATTAGTTTTGAAAATGCATTTTTATGGAATCGCTATAGTTTCAAAAGAATCAAAAAATATTTGGAAAGGAACAGTTTTTAGTTTTTTAATAACTATGTTAATAGCTTTATTTATTTTTTTTATGAGATACGAAGGTTATTTAATTGGAGTTTTATCCTTTACAACAGCAACTTTACTCGAAACATTTTTTATAGCATATTTAGTTAGAAAACAACTTTGGGATTATAAAAGTAAAATTTATCAGAAAGACTTAAAAATGATATTTTTGTTCAAATTTTTTTATCCATTACTTTTTGCAGCATTTTTGCCAGGGATAACATTTCCTTTAGTAAATGCTACTTTATCAAGGTTTGAAAATCCTGAATTATCTATTGCTTCGGTAAGCGTGGGGTTTGGTATATTTGGTGCACTAGGTTTTGCTATTAATGGTTGTCAATCAACTATTTTATCTTTGTTAACAAATGGATATAACTATATCAAAATAAGAAATTTTTCATATGTTATTGGATTTATTACCTTGTTTATATGTTTAATTGCAGCATGGATTAATCCCATTTCTTCTTTTATCTTTGTAAAAATTTTAGGATTAAATGAACAATTTGCATCTAACTCTCTATTAGTTTTTAGGATATTATCTTTTTTGCCTCCGTTTTTGGTCATGGAACAACTTTACGTAGGATTAATAATGGATTCAAAAATAACAACTTCTATTATTTACATAAATATTTGTCGTTTTGGAGTATTAATTATATGCCTTTATACTGGTATATTGTTATATAAGAGTTCGGGACCTATGGTAGGTGGACTAGCTTGGGGATTGACGTTGTTTTTTGAAGCATGGTTTGCTTGGTTTTTTGCTCGAAATCTAAGAAAATCCATTTGATGGTCAATTTATATATAATAATTTAAGGAATGATTTTTGATTTCAGACACATACCGGTTTTTTCTTACATTCTTTAATAATATTTAAAAATGAACGATACTCATGATTCCATTGGAAGTTTAGATAAGAAAACCAGAAGCGCAATAAGAGGATGGTGTATATATGATTGGGCTAATTCTGCTTTTTTCACCTCTGCGGGTACTGCGATTTTCCCTATTTATTTTGTTGTTGCTTTTCAGGCAGCATTTGGAAGTCAAACCAAAATTTTTGGAATAACATTTACCGGTTCGTCACTTTGGGCATTGGGGGTTTCTTTATCTGCTCTGTTTGTTGCATTATCCAGCCCCATACTTGGAGCCATTGCTGATACAAAACCTTTGAAAAAAACTTTTTTGAAATATTATATGATTATTGGCGCTACATTTACTATAATTAGCTTTTTTTCTGCTTATGTTGCTAACTCGTGGGCTTGGTTGATTGGATGTTATTTTATAGCCAATATTGGAGCTGCAGGTGCTAATGTATTCTATAATTCACTTTTACCTAGTTTAGCTCCAAGCAAATACGTTAATGAAATTTCAACTAAAGGCTATGCATATGGATATATTGGCGGTGGTTTGTTATTGCTTTTTCATTTGATACTTATTCAGGGATCAAGTATATATTTTAGTAGTGAAACAGTTGATTTAGTAACTAGGCTTTGTATAGTTTCTGTGGGTATTTGGTGGTTTGGCTGGTCAATCTGGACTTTAAAAACTGTTCCAGAGCCACCTGTAGAATCTAATTCAAAAAACTATAATCTCTCTACCGTAATTCTTACGGCCTTTTCTAGACTAAGACAAACTTTTTCTGAAATAAGGAAATTTAAATACCTTTTTACCTTTTTAATAGCTTTTTATATTTTTAACGATGGTGTGCAAACTGTAATTTCTGTTGCCGGAGCATATGGGGCAGATGTTCTAGGTGTACAACTTATTTTCAATATGATAACAATTTTGATTATTCAATTTGTTGCAGCTCCAGGTTCTATTTTTTTTGGTTGGCTTGCTGATAAATTTGGAACTAAAGAAGCTTTAGTTGTTGCATTGTCGGGTTGGATAATAATTATTATGTTTGTTCTGGGTTTTGCTCCCCTTAGTTTAGAAAAAGATGAAGATTATGATTATCAAATTGAGTATGTGAAATCTAAAGATAACTATAAAATTCTAATTACTCCTGAATTTTCAACAACCGAAGAAAATTCGGATGTTATTTTTTGGGAAAATAATTTTCACAAAGAAACTGGACATTCTTTTAATCAAAAGGAACTAAGAATTTTTATGGACCTTGTTAAGAATGAAAAAAGTAGTTTGTTTTCAATTGTAGTAAAAGGAGGTGAACTGGATTCCATGAAAGCAATAAGCTCAAAGCATCCTACTGAATTGAGCGATAAATGGATTGACATTTGGCCTAAATTCCTCAGGTCAAATTTATGGCAACCTCTTGGTATTACAATTGGGTTTCAATGGATGATTTTAGGCTTACTAAGTGGAATAGTGTTAGGAGGAAGCCAAGCTTTAGCAAGGGCATGTTTCTCAATGATGACACCAATAAAAAAATCTGCAGAATTTTTTGGTTTTTATGCTTTCACAATGAAAGCCTCATCTGTAATAGGTCCTTTGATATATGTAATTGCAGTAAATGCAAGTAGTCAAAAATTGGGAGTATTGATAATTTGGGCCTTAATCGTCATTGGTACAATTTATTTATCAACAATTAATGTAAGAGAAGGAGCGCTAGTAGCTGAAAAAGAAAATAAACAATAAATTTTATTCATTTTCTTCTACGTAGCTGTATTTTCTAATTCCTGATAAACCATACCAAATTATCAATACAACAATTATTGAAACAAAACCACCTACAATTAAAGTATTTCCAGCTCCAATGACGTCAGAAACGTAACCAACTTCCCATTTCCCAATGCCATTCGCACTCATTGCAGCTAAAGAATGGGCAGCTGTAGCACGACCTCTCAAATGGTCTGGAGTTGTAAGCTGAACGATTGTTTGCCTCATAGTCATTCCTACCGCATCAGCGGCTCCTAATGCAACCAAAGAGAAAAGACCTATCCAAAGTGTAGTTGACCAACCAAAGAGAATTAATAAGAAACCATACAATAAAGTTGCATAAAGAACAACTACACCTTTTCTTTTTGCTTTATGTGTATAAATAACTAATAAACTACCTAAAATTGCACCAATTGAATTAAATGCAGTCATAAGTGAAACTGCACCACGATTCATTGAATATAACTGTTTTGCAAAAATAGGAAAAAGTTCACGATAATAAGAAACCACCGTGACCCCTATATCCAGTAAATATAAACCTGGTAATATAGGATGCGCAATTACGTATTTAAAACCTTCAATAAGATTTTTATTTACACCTGATGTTTTGGTTATATTTTCAGGCATTCCACCTTGTCTTATAAAAAATGGAGCTATAACACTAACTATTGCAATTACAGTGGTAATCCATAATGCAATGGCCAAACTCTCTCCAAAAGAAGTTACTAGGAAAATGAAGGGAGTCAATATAGATCCTATTTGCCAAGTAATCGTATTCATTGCAACAGCTTGCCCTAAGATCTTTCTTGGTACAACCCTGGCAGTTAGGGCGGATCTAGCAGGACCACCAAAAATACTCGTAGCTGATAAAATACCCGTTATTGCATATACATGCCATATTTTTAGTATTTCTATAGTTTCAAATATTGCCATTATCCCAATAAGAAAGAAGCTGAAAAACTGTGTTATACCAATCATTTTTTTTCTATCTAACCTATCAGCAAATACACCTCCGTACAGATTAGATGGGATTCTAACTGCTAGTTCTACTAATCCTAAATATGCTAAAGTAGATCCTAATCCAGTTTCCTCGTATAACCAAACTCCAGTTATGATCATCCGCAGACTCATTGTTAATGTTGCAGCTACTCCTGAGAGCCATAAAAGTCTATAATCGAAATATTCAAAAGCATCGTATGGGAAAATAGATTTGATTTTGTCACGTGATATATTTGGGATCATACTGATGGATAAGTATAGTGTATATATTTTTATTTTTCAGCATTTCTGGGATGATTTCTTATTATAAATAAACTGCTGTCATTTTGCCTCCTACTAATGAAATAAAAAATAAATATTTCATCTTTCTCAAACAGAGGTGATATTTTTGAAAATTTCAATTATATATTTTAAAAAAAATATTTTAACAACCAAAAGCAAAGAATGACATTTTTATAAAGATGATAGTTTAAATGAAAATAAATGTGTTAGTAATGAAAAAATTTTTATGATAAAAAAAGTGTTACATTTTTTATATATGCTATTTATTTTCACAAAACCATAAGTTGTTGAAAAGTTTTGTATTTACACCTTGTACAACTAATTACTAAAGTGTTTTGCCTGGATAATTAATTTAATATATATTTATAAACTTGTTTAAGTTTTATATGGTGGTAAATTTTTCAATTATTTATACTTCCTACTAAATGCCTCCAATATTCCTACAGAAAGAAGGATGGTTGTGATTATAAATAAAACGAAAATTCCTGATTTTACCCTTTCAGAAAGTATTAAATTTATCAAGCCAATGTTGTACACAAACATTGATTTAATTAAAAAAGACTATTTTGCTCGTATTATTGGTTTAAGTGATACTGGCGGTGCTTTTAATTTACGTTTATCTTCTGCCAGATTATGGGGCCTTATAACAAATGGAAACCCTTTTCAGTTAACCTCATTAGGAAACACACTAACTGATACTTCATATTTATCTAATATTTCTAATGATTTATATTCTACGTCTAAAACTTTTTCCATTTTAAATCGATTTACTCGTGATTTGCCTTCCAACCCTACACTTGATGATGTTAAAAATATACTAAATCAAAAAATTGAAATAAAATCTTTAAGAAGACTAAGGAATCTTATCATTGATATACGTTTGCATCGGTCAAATGTTTCTATTGAAAACAAAGATCTAATTTCCTATAAAGATTTAAAATTACAATTATCAGGTGTGAATCTTGAAGTGGAAGAGTCTAAAGAGTCTATAATGGCCGCTATAAAGCTATTAGAGGCTAGATTAGATTTATATGGAATTTAACTTATTAAGAATCTTAGTAGCTAATTTATGATTAACATTTTTAATCGAAGCTAATTCTTCAATACTAGAATTTTTCATACTATCGATAGATTTAAACTTTTCCATTAATAATTGTTTCGTAATAATACCTACTCCTTTTATGGAATCTAAGCTTGATTCAGTATATTGTTTTTTTCTTACATTTCTATGATAGGTTATCGCGAATCTGTGAGCTTCATCTCTAATTCTTTGTATAAGATACAAACCCTGTGAATATTTATTTAAAATTATAGATTCATCAGAAAAGGGTAAGAATAATTCTTCTTCTTTTTTTGCTATGGCAGCTATTGGAATATTAGACATCCCTAATTCAAGTAGAACTTGTAGAGCCGAACTTAATTGTCCTTTTCCACCATCAATTAGAATTAAATCAGGATATTTACTGAATGAATCTAATTTTTTTGAAATATTTGTATTTTTTTCTTTCAATTTAGAATATCTTCTTTCAATAATTTCTCTAATTGCTGCAAAGTCGTCATTTTTATCTTTAGATAATTTAAATCTTCTATAATCACTTTTTTTTGCGAATCCATTTTCAAAAACAGACATTGATCCAACTACGTTTGTGCCTTGGATATGAGATATATCAAAACATTCAATCCTTTTTGGGATATTTGTTAGTCCTAATTCCATTTGTAATTCACTCAAAGCCTTTTGTGTTTTTTTTGAATCATTTATCCACTTGATTTGCCATTGTAATAAAGCTTCTTTTGCATTTGATGTAGCCATTTCCAATAAATCTTTTTTTATTCCCCTTAGGGGTTTCAAAATTTTAATTTTATTATTTATTTGCATTTCGAGAAGATTTTTTATAACATCCGATTCATTTGGTATATGTGATACCAATATATTGTTTGGAATATGTATAGCTTTTGAATAAAAATCAATTAAAAATAATCGAATGATTTCTTCTGGCAATATATCTTTAGTTTTTTCCACATTAATTTTTTCATGACCTATCATATTACCTTTACGAATCTTAAATATTACAATCATTGATTCTTGCTCAGATTTATGTAGAGCTACTAAATCAAAACTTTCATTTCTAAGTCCTGAAACTTTTTGTTTTTCAAGTAATTTTTCTATAGATTGTATTCTGTCCCTAAAAATTGCAGCTTTCTCATACTTTTGTTCAATAGAAGCTTGCTTCATGTCTTTTTTTAAATCTTTTACTATAGGATATGTATTCCCATTCAAAAACGATTCTACGCTATTTATCACTTCAGAGTATTCTGATTTACTTGCATTACCTATACAGGGTGCATTACACCTAGCAATTTCAAATTCTATACAAGCATTTTTATCATTACCTGTAATCAATTTATTGCAACTTCTATAAGGAAAAATTTTACTTAACAGATTTAACGTTTTTCTAACACTACTTACTGATGAGTAAGGTCCAAAATACTTATTTTTATCATTTCTTTTAGGATTTCTAGTTATTATAACCTGAGGAAAATCTTCGCTTTTGGTGATTTTTATGAATGGGTATGATTTGTCGTCTTTCAACCTTGCGTTGTACTTTGGTTTGTGCCGTTTTATCAGCTGATTTTCTAATAACAATGCTTCCTGTTCTGTTTCTGTAACAATATAATCAAAATCACTAATGTTATAGATTAGTTCTTTTACTTTTTCTGAAATTTCTTCTTGTTTAGTAAAGTAAAATTTTATTCTTTCATATAAAGAATTTGATTTACCCACATAAATAACCTCACCTTTTTTATTTATGTGAAGATATACACCAGGCTTTTTTGGAATTTCACTTATTCGATTTTTTATTATATTTTTAGATTGAGTCAAAATTTACCCAAGTATGAAAGTAAGGATAATTAGTGTAACAAAAATAGAAGAAGTAATGTATCCCATTTTGATTAATTCGCCATATGAAAATTCATTGGCAACAGTCGGGCTACTTTGAGATTTATTTATAGAAGTTTGTTCATTTGTTATTGAATCAATCTTTTTTGTTTCTGTAGGTGTAGTAGATGTATCTTGCACAAATACATTGGGTTTTCTATTCTTTTTGTTTTTTCTAACTTTTTTTGCCATTATCCTATGATTTTACTATATATTTTTTTGCAGCAGCACATATATCATCTATGATTTCAGAATCTGATAATGTTTCGGAATTAAACATTAAACTGAACATTGATGGATCTAAGGGTTCTTTTTGAAATACATTTAAATAATAATTTTTTTTGGCCGTATCATACGTATCAATACTTTTACGTGACTTTTCCATACTTATTTTATTTCTCTTGGCATATTTTTTTATTCTAAGTTCAAGGTCACAAAATATTCCTATTCTCAGAGTTTTTTTATTCTTTCTTAATATTCCGGAAGCTCCTCTACCTAAAATCAAAACATTTCCTTGTTTAGCTAGTGAATTTACGACTCTTGTAATTGATTTATTAAAATCTATGTTTTCATTCATTGATTCTGTGTGAGGAAAATCTTTATAAGGTTGAGAAAGAAGGTTTTCTACACCATGGCCAAAGAACGGATCTGAACCTCCTCCCGTTAATGCTGATCGTTCTAACATCGTTAGAATTTTTTTGCTAAGTTTTTGCATTACAGTTTCGGGAGGATTTTCTAATTCTAAAATATCTGACACTTTGGTTTTAGTTAACGCAGCAACTTGAGAAAGTAATATCCTATCAACAAAGTCTATATTTAATTTTCTTGCAACTTTTCTACCAATATTTTGATAACCTGATCCCAAATATCCTTCTACTGTAATTACTGGCATTATAATCTCCTAGTACTTATTTTATTGATTTCCTCTAGGATGTGCAAGATTATAATCTTTAATCAATCTTTGATTTGGTATCTTAGTATATATTTGAGTAGATTCAACTGAATTATGACCCAGGAATTCTTGAACATGTCGTATGCTGGCTCCTCCCTGAAGTAGATGAGTTGCATAACTATGTCTTATCATGTGCGGCGAAACATTTTTATTGATACCAGCTTTTAATGCTCTAATCTTTAATGTACGCCATACATATTGTCTAGTTAGAGGTTTGGAGTTTTTATTAGTAAATAATAAAGAATAGAAGCTATTATCTTTAGAGAAAAAAGGTCTAATATTTTTTATGTAATATTCTAAGTCTTTGCATGCCTCTTGATATATAGGCAAAATCCTTTCTTTACTTCCTTTTCCAGATACTTTTAATGTCTTGTCATTAATCTTTATTCCACCTAAATTTATACTTAATACCTCACTCACTCTAAGTCCAGCAGCATACATAGTAGTAAAGATGGTCGTGTCACGAGAAAATTTTTTTGAAGTATTGGATTTCATTAAAATCATATCCATTTCTTTAATAGATAGAGGTTTAGGAATTGTAGAGGAAGATTTTGGTGATTTTATGTCTGTTAATATATTTTCAAGGATATGTCCTTCTTGGAACATAAATTTAAAAAATGATTTCATTGATGCATATTTCCTTTTAGCAGTATTCCTAGATAGATTTTTATTTATCTCTTTAAAATATTGTGTTATATCTGATTCTGTTATACTTTCCCAGTTTTTTTTCTTTTTAGATTCTAGATAATTCGTAAGTAATTTTAAATCATTTGAATAAGATTCGAGCGTGTTATTACTATATCTCTTTTCAGAAGATAAATAATAATAAAACTTTTCTAATTGTTCATCAAAATTCATAAATCTTATTTAAATGAAACATGTTTAACTTGAATCTTTTGTATTTATGATAAATACTAGACTTTATAAGTTCAAGAAAAAAACTAAACAGGTTATTTGTCGTTAAACTATGATTAATATTCCATTTGATCCGATGATTTTTTCTATAGGCCCATTTATGTTGTCTTGGCATGGGTTTCTTTCTTTTATCGGAGTTGTTGTAGCTATATATATTGTTGTAAAGCAAGCTAAAAAATTAAATATAGACGAAGATATAATTTATAACACCGCATCTTGGGGGATCATTGGAGGAATCATTGGAGCAAGATTTGTACATATAGCAGATAACCTAGATTATTACCTAAGTAATCCTATATATTTTTTATATATATGGAAGGGTGGAATAGCACTTTGGGGTGGTATATTGGGTGGTTGGCTTGGTGGAGTAAGCTACGCTCTTTATCGTAAATTTTCTTATGATTTTATTGGACAATTAATGGATTTTGCTGCACCAGCAATCCTTTCTGCCCAAGCAATTGGGAGAATAGGAGATATTATAAACGGTGAACACTGTTCTAGAGCAACTGATCTTTTTTTTGGATGGTATTTTACCCATCCAGATTCTCCTGGATTACAGTGTATAGGAAATAGTGAAGTTTGGAGTAATGGACATTTCCCTATAGGTAGTGATCTGTATACTCCAGTTCACCCAGCGGCATTATATGAATTTATATGGGATATTTTGGGACTGGTTCTTCTTGTTGTGCTACGTGGAAAACTAAAGCCATTAGGTAGTTTGTGGTTTGTTTATCTTGCTTGGTATAGTTTTGGTAGATTTATTATTCAGTGGATAAGGCTGGATCGTGTATATTTCCTAGGATTTCAAGAAGCTCATTTCATTTCTTTGGTTTGTTTTGTTTTATCTGTTATCATAATAGGGTTAAAAACTCGAAGGAATACAACCAATTAAATCCTTGAGTTTTCTATCTCTAACAATTGTAATTTTTTTTGAATTACCCCGTTCCATAAATCAGTTCTTAATTGGAAAATACAATCTATTTTTTTATTGTGATCAGGAACAAAATTATTATTAAATCCTATGAAATCAAAATATTGTTTTTTTGATACCAATCGTCCAGATATATGATTTTTATTCTTTCCAATTTTTTTTATATTTTGAAGATCAATATTTTTACATAAAAAAATTGGGTTTGGATTTTTTTCACCATATGGAGATAATTTTTTCAAATCTCCCCACAGATTATAATTTAGTTGATTGATAGATAATTCAATATCAATTTCGTACTCTTTTATGGATTCTTGTTTCTTTTTATTTTTAAAATTTTCGTTTAGAAGTCCATCAAACAAGAGATTATAATCTCCTTTTTTGATTGAAAACCCAGCAGCTTTTGAATGACCACCAAAATTCAAAAAATACCGATCAAAAGATTTAAGATTTTCAAATAAATTAAAATTTTCTGTTGATCGAGAAGAAAATTTCAAAATATTATCTTTCTCTAAAAAACAGAAAACAGGTTTAGATAAACTTTCTACTAACCTACCTGCTAATGGTCCTAATAACCCTAGAGGATAACCTGTGCAATCAACCCTAATTAATGATTCATTATTTTGTTTTTCTATTTCACTTTGAATTTTATCCCATAACATCTGAGATAATTTTCTTCTTTCAAAGTTTAATTTTTCTATATTTTCTGATAAATTATTTGCTTCTTTTTCATTTTGAGCTGTTAATAAATTCAAAGCTATGTATGCATCACCGATTCTACCGGGAGTATTGATCCTAGGAGCTAAATAAAATGAAATATATTCGCTTTCAGGAGTTTCATGAAAAAATCTTTTATTAGAGATTTTATTTAGTGCATTGATACCAAAATGTTTAGTTTCAGATATTTCCTTTAGACCACTTTTAACTATAATTCTGTTTGAATTTGTTAGAGGAGCAACATCCGCAACAGTTCCTATCGCTGCTAAAGATGTTATACCATCCTTGATAGGTTTTTTAAAATGCTTATATAAAGCTTTAGAAAGTAACCATGCAACTCCTGCTCCTGAGTATTCTGTAATGTTATCTTGAATCATTGGATTTAAAGTTAAATATTCCATAGAATTCGATTCAGGGATATGATGATCTGTAATTATTATCTTTACCTTATTATCAACAGATTCTTTTATTAGATTTTGAGAGTTGGTACCCGTATCAACAGTTATTATTAATTCGCAACCTAAGTCAATCAAAGATTTTAATCCATTCTTTGATATTCCGTGACCTTCTTCCTCTCTGTGAGGAATAAAGGGCTTTGGATTAGCCCCCAAATCCTTAAAAGTTTCTATTAAAATAGCAGTACCTGTTAAGCCGTCTGCATCAAAGTCACCATATATACCTATGGTTTTTTTGGAAACAATAAAATCGCTTAATAATTCTATAACTTTATCCATATCTTTTAGCTCATATGGATTTACTGAATCTATATCAGAATTTTCCAAGAAATTATCAACAGAATTTTCGTCAATTGACCTGTTTTTCAGTATTTTTTCTATTATCTCTTTATTACTGTACGAACTATCTTGATCTAATTTGTTTTCATTCTTTAAAATAACTCGATATTTTTTTTTAGGAGAAATCATTTATTTTTCATAATCCCTGAATAATAACGAACTATTGTGACCACCAAAACCCAAAGAATTTGACATTGCGACTGGTACGTTTCCTTTTAGTGCATGATTAGGAACATAATCAAGATCACAATCAGGATCAGGATTAAGTAAATTTATTGTTGGAGGTACCACCATTTCATTGATAGCCAATGCAGTAAATGCGGCTTCAATGCCACCTGCAGCACCTAGTAGATGGCCTGTCATTGATTTTGTAGAGGATATTTTTATTTTTTTTGAATGATCTTTAAATGCTTTTTTTATGGCAATAGTTTCATATTTATCATTTAAAGGCGTAGATGTTCCATGAGCATTTATATACGCTACTTCTTCTCTTTTAATTTTAGCGTCGTTCATTGCTAATATCATAGCTTTTGCGGCACCTTCTCCTTCAGGATGAGGTTGGGTAACATGATGAGCATCTGAGGTAGCTCCATAGCCAGCCAATTCACAAATAATTGTAGCACCTCTTTTAATTGCATGACTTTCTTCTTCTAATATTAGTAATCCTGCGCCTTCACCTAAGACGAATCCATCTCTTTTGGCATCAAATGGTCGAGATGCCATTTCAGGTTGTTCATTATTTTTCGAAAGTGCATGACACGCGTTAAATCCTGCAATACCTATTGGACAAACAGCTGCTTCTGTTCCACCAGCTAGTACTATATCCGCTTCACCTCTTCTAATCATAGTGAGCCCCATTCCAATAGAATCTGCACCAGATGCACACGCGGATACAGTCGCAAAATTTGGACCTTTGGTTCCAAGCATCATTGAAACTTGTCCAGAGGCCATATCACTTAACATCATGGGGACTAGAAAAGGACTAATCCTTGATGGACCCTTTTCATCTAGAATACTTATTTGATCACTTAAAGTACTAATCCCGCCTATTCCGCTACCAATTAAAACTGCAAATCTATCTAAATCTACAGATTCTAAGAAAAGGCCAGAATCTTTTATGGCTTCCTTTGCTGCAACACATGCAAATTGTGCAAACCTGTCCAATCTTCTAGCAAATTTCCTTCCTAAGATTTCCTCTGGATTAAAATCATCAATTTCTGCTGCTATTTGAGTCTGATATGGTTCTGGATCAAAAGATTTTATTTTTCTGATACCATTTTTCCCTAATGTTATTGATTTCCAGGTAGATTCTCTATCTAATCCTAATGGGGTAATTAACCCGATCCCAGTAACTACTATTTTTTTTGTCATAATTAACCTCAAAATCTTAAATTAGATTCAGCTCAATGCAAATAGTTGAATATAGCATTATATACTATTAAAAATATAACTTATATTTTATATTCGATAAATATTTTATTCATGAAAGTTTATATTGAAACTCATGGCTGTAAATTAAATATAGCAGATTCTCAAAGAATTGCAGACCAGCTACTAGAACAAGGAATGAAAATTTCTGACAACGTCTCAGATTCAGACGTTTATTTATTGAACACTTGTACGGTAACTAAATCAGCAGATAAAAAAGCTAGAAATAAATTACGTAATATCAGAAAAAAAAACCCTAACGTTCATATTGTTGCAACTGGTTGCTATGTTGAAAGAAATATGAAAGAAGTTAACGATTTGGACATAGCAGACACTGTAGTGGGGAATTTTTCCAAAGATAATTTATTTGAAATCATTAATAATGGATTTTCAAATAAAAGTAAAAGTATAGATAAACAAGAAGTTTCATTAAACAATTTACTGCTTGGGAGAACAAGATCATCAATAGCTATACAAAAGGGATGTAATCAGATTTGCAGTTATTGTATAGTTCCAAAGGTTAGAGGAAGGGAAAAATCTATAAGTAAAACTGAAATTATCAACAGAATTAAAAAAATGGAAAAATTCGGATGTAAAGAAGTTGTTCTTACCGGAACTCAATTAGGTACTTATGGATATGATCTTGAAGACCATTCATTGCATGATTTATTAAAGCAAATTCTTGACAAAACCAATATAGATAGAATAAGACTTTCGTCTGTACAACCTCACGAATTTACTAATCAATTATTTGAACTTTGGAACCATCAGGAATATGGATTAAGACTTTGTCCTCATTTTCATATCCCATTACAAAGTGGTTCAGATAAAATTCTAAAATCCATGAGAAGAAAATATACCACAGAAACTTTTTTATCAGTTGTAGAAAAGATCAAAAAAAATATTAATAATTCAACAATAACAACTGATATAATTGTTGGATTTCCTGGAGAAAATTCTGAAGATCATAATGCAACTAAAATGCTATTGTTAAATTCTTCTATTAAAGAGATTCATGTATTTCCCTATTCAAAAAGACCTGGAACAACTGCTTATTATCTCAATGATCAAATTCATTCTTCCTTAATTACTGCCAGAGCAAAAGAATTGAGAGAAATATCAGAAGAGTTGAAATTACAAAGATTGAAAGAAATGATTAATACCGAACAAGAAGTTCTATGGGAAAAAAATAAACCGTTGAGTGGATACACAACTAATTATTCCTACTTTATAAATACTCAAAAAAATAGTAATAACAATAAAAATGATATATCAAAAGTAATAATCACATCAGTTGACGAGAACTTAAATCTTACTGGAAAAATAATTGGATAATAAATATTTTTTTATATCTCTATAGGTTCAAGAATCATTTGATGGTTATTTCTCTTTAAATACCCTGCGTACTCCTTATAACCATGAGCAAATACCATCAACCATCCCTCTTTTTCACATTGGGCTATCATTCTTCTCTTATTTTCTAAAGTTTGATCTGGATATCTGTCATAAGCAGTAATATAAGCTAATGGTAAATGAGAAGGAGCAGGGATTAATTCTGATAAATAAACTATTCTCTCAGATCCTGCATTTACTTTAACTATTTGATGACCTTTAGAATATCCATCAATCACCTCGCAATGAATACCTGGTTGTATTTCTGTATTTCCATCAATGAACTCTATCATCTCCCTATCTTTAAGAACATTCAAATGTTCGACAGGGTGACCATAAGCTGGCAATAATCTTTCATCTTGATTGAATGCTTCATCCCAAGCACTTTGTTGAATCAAATATTTTGCTTTAGGAAATGTAGGTATTAATTTACCTTCTCTATCAAAAGATGTTGATCCTCCAGAGTGGTCAAAATGTAATTGGGTTAAAATAACTGTATCTATCTCTTTTGCTGAAACACCACTTAATTTAAGATTCCTTATTAATCTTGAAGAAGCATGACCATATATGTCTCTATTTATTTCTGGTTCCTTAGAACCGATTCCTGTATTAACCAATATATTTGAATCACCATTTCTAATTAAAAGTGAATTCAAACCAAGCCTAACTCTATTTTTTCTATCAGGTTTTGCCTGTTTCTCCCATAAAACTTTTGGTACAGGACCAAAAAAGGGACCTCCATCAAGTAAGTAAGATCCATCGCTTACAACTTTTACAGAATGAACATTTTGCATTAATTACCCCCACAGTAATAAAAGTGAATATACAAAAAACTTTATTCCCTAATTCACAAATATACAAGGTACAAATGTACTTATTTTAGAACTATTTTTGTTAAAGTTTTGAACAAATTCAAATTTAAATGTAAAAATATTTTTTTTATATACTTTTGTAATAGCTCTTTTTTAGTATTAGAATTGAAGATAAAATAAAAAATTATGCCAAGTATAACAATAAATAAGTTAAACGAATTAAATATAAATAAAAATGCTGATACTTTAGTAATAGGCTATTTTCAGGATAATCCTGCCAAGCTTACTAAAGTTAATGAAATTACAGGATCCCTGATTAACGAAACTATAAAAACAAATGATTTGCCAACTGAATTGGGTGGAATCGTTGTTCTTCACACACCAAAAAAAATATATCAAGAATTCAATTATTCTAAAATTTTTGTTTTAGGTTTGGGAGAGTCTAAAAAATTAGATAATAATTCTCTGAGAAGGGCAGCTGGTAATCTGGGTGCTTTTTACAACAAATCTAATTCTCAAACTGTTAATTTGTTTTTGGATTCTTTTGTAAATAAAGATGATAATTTTGAAGATTTGTCGAAATCTTTAATAGAAGGCTTTCTATTAGGATCGTATACATTCAATAATTATAAGTCAAAAAAGAAAAATGAAAAAAAAGAATTCTCTATCATGGTTTCATCAGATAATCCTAGAGTTAAAGTTGAAGAACTTATTAATAGAACTGTTATTATAGCTGATGCTGAAAAGAGAGCTAGAAATTTAGTTAATGAACCTGCAAACATTCTATCTCCTACCAAACTATCTGACATTGCTATGGAATTATCTGGAAATAATTTAAAGTGTAATGTTTTAAGTAGAGAAGAATGTAAACAGTTAGGAATGAATGCGTTTATAGGAGTATCTCAAGGTTCTGTTGAAGAACCTAAATTAATTCATCTTTCTTATAAACCTAACAGTGAAGATTCTTCTATATGGTATATTGGAAAAGCTATAACTTTTGATAGCGGAGGATTATCTTTAAAGCCTCCTGGGGGTATGGTTGCTATGAAAGGGGACATGGGAGGAGCTGCATCTGTTATATCAGCTATTTATGCAATCTCAAAATTGGGTTTAAATATAAATATTGAAGCACTTTGTCTTGCCACAGAAAATATGCCAAGTGGATCTGCTCAAAGACCAAGCGATGTGGTGAAAGCTATGGATGGTACATTCATTGAAGTCGAAAATACAGATGCTGAAGGTCGCTTAACATTGGCTGATGCAATTACATATGCTAAAACCTTTAACCCTAAATATATTGTGGATATTGCGACTTTGACAGGAGCTGCAGCTTTAGGTTTGGGTAAAGGAAATATTTCAGGATTTTCTAATAATGATAAACTTATGGGATATGTAAAAGATGCTGGACTTAGTACAGGTGATTTTGTTTGGCAACTTCCCTTGGATCCTGTTTCAAAAAAACAAAATCATTCTGATATTGCTGATCTTAAAAATACAGGAGGAAGATTGGCTGGAACAATAACTGCAGCTCATTTTATTAACCATTTTGTTAAGGATACTCCTTGGGTACATCTTGATATTGCTGCTAACATGATGAGTTCTTCAAATGATGGTTGGTATACCAAAGGTGCGACTGGGATACCGACTAGATTATTGATAGAATTAGCATACATCTTACAAAATTAATGGATGAAAGTTTTGAAGAAAGATCAACTCATTATTAATTCTTATATACATGGTGGGCGTGGTGTAGTGGTTAACACGACCGGCTGTGACCCGGTAGATCGAGGGTTCGAGCCCCTCCGCCCACCCCATTTTTGCGCCCGTAGCTCAGCTGGATAGAGCATCTGGCTTCGAACCAGAGGGTCGGGGGTTCGAGTCCTCCCGGGCGTGCCAAACCT
>CEVQ01086639.1_pt1 | contig 17372 bp, 19 predicted proteins | sample 356551 | NCBI WGS metagenome assembly CEVQ01 (sample SAMEA2623756, study PRJEB7988) | marine metagenome | biome: marine biome (ENVO:00000447); feature: mesopelagic zone (ENVO:00000213); material: "saline water (ENVO:00002010), including plankton (ENVO:xxxxxxxx)" | depth 250 m | reverse complement strand
AGATTTTCAATCAATGCCAATGTAAAAGGGTGTACCTCTAACTCTCTCTCTAAATGAGCGTCGCACCTCATTTGTAAAAGTTTCAATAAAGCTTGGTCTGGATGACTCTCAGCCATATTCCTAATCGGTTCCAGGCTCGGATCTGCGTTTACTTTTCCCGGTTCAAGTTTATCTGCCAAATACAAAATTTTACCCACGTCATCTATTTCAGGCCATCCGAATGTATGCCAGCGGACCGCTTGTAGAACGCGGCTGTCTGTTAAACCCGCTTCATTCTCCAGCCAGGCAGCTGCAATGGGCCCATGAAGCAACATAGGGGTTGCTGTTTCGATATCTCCAATTGGAATACCATATTTCTCTGCAGCAGAAATTTGTGCAAAATCAGGTTCAGATCGAAAAAGATCATGTGTGCTCGCTGCTAATTCACATGCTTCTACGTCCACCCCATGCATTGCTGCCAGTTCACCAGCTAGCACAGTAGTCCGGTTAATGTGCACCTGTAGTGGCCGTAACAAATTGTTGAATCTTTTAGCAATCACTACTTCTGTTGAGGGCAATTACATACTCCTTAATTTTTCTCCACCGTATACGTGTAGATGCAAGTGGTCAACCATTTGGCCTGCATCTTCTTTTTGGTTTATTGATAACCTATACCCAGTATCAGCTATACCTTCTGACTCCGCCAATTTTCTAGCAGCATTAACCATTTGGCCAATTATGGCCAAATCAGATTCATCCCATTGTTCTAAAAATGTTAAATGTATATTTGGTATTACCAAAAAGTGCACCTTTGCAACGGGGTTTATATCTCTAATCGCGAAGCAAGTTTCATCTTTAAATAAAAACTTATCTGTTGATTGTTCAGAAAGGATTTGACAAAAAATACAGCTGTTACTAGTGGTATTCAAAAAAACATTTCCGTATTTATGGCATTTGCAATAGTTCGACGCGAGTATCTTGAGGGCATTTTATAAAAGCAATATGAAGGCCACCACCACAGTCAATTGGTCCTTCTAACAATTCTGCTCCCAAGTCAGTCAACTCTGAAATGGCCGATGGTAAATTTTCAACATTAACTCCAAAATGCTCTATACCAAAATGAGCCCCAGCGTCCCCGTTCCCCAAAGTTTCTCCAGTTCTTTCATTAGAAATATTTACTCGTACACCGTCAATGGTATCGCAGGCGATAAACCGGTCTCCAAAGTTCCTCGTAGCGTCACTAACAATTGTAAAGCCGAATGCTTTTACGTACCAATCAGCAGCCGCTTTAGGGTCCTCGGCTTTAAGATGCACATGGTTAAATTCGTAAGTCAATATAATCCTCCATTTTTTTATTACTGATTTAATTTGTAATTGTGGAAGTCAAAAGGCTATGAAATGGCTACGCAACTGTCAAGATTCAGTACATGAAGTAATATATTATTTGGAGGCATTGAGGGAGTTATTAATAAAGTTACGAACTTTTAACTCATCTTTCTGACCATCAGTTTCCACTCCACTCGACACATCTACTGCCCATGGTTGCACTGTATTTATAGCAATATTAACATTGTAGGAAGTGAGGCCACCCGCTAAGATTATTCGTTGATTTCCGCTTACCAGTTTTGCCATAGACCAATCAAAAGTCTTCCCGGTTCCTCCAAGTGCTCCACGCTCGTATGAATCAAGCAGAGGCATGTGTCCAGCATCTCTTATTTCATCTACTTTTTGCTTAATGTGCCTTAGAATATCTTCTCTTTCATTTTCAACATCCATCTTAACTTGTTTGATTATTGGTGAATTGATAGTGGACCAATATTTAGAATCTTCATCCCCACAGAGTTGTACTCTATCCAAGCCACACTGACTTACAACTTGATTTACATATGAAGACCCTTGATTTGCAAAAAGGCCCACTAATTCGGGCAATTTCCCGGTGTAGTTTTCTTTAAGCTGCCTGATAATCTCATAAGCATCAATAGATGAAATCTGCCGCCGAACCCCTTCAACAAAAACAAACCCCAAGAAATCTGCCCCCGACTCAGTAGCAATTAAAGCGTGCTCTAACTTTTTCAAACCGCATATCTTGACTTTTGTCAAACTAATTTCCTCAACATTAATCCAGGATCATCAGCTGTCACTAACGTTTCTCCAATTAAAACAGAGTTAGCTCCCGCCGCTGTAATCCTAGACAAGTCTTCCGGCCCAGTAATACCGCTTTCACTAACAATAATTTTCCCGTTTGGAATTAAAGGGGCTAATCGTTCTGTCACTGCAATATCTGTTATAAATGTATGTAAATCTCTATTATTTATGCCAATAATTTCCGCATCACATGCAAGCACTTTTTCCAATTCTTCTTCATCGTGAACTTCAAAAATGGCTTGCATCCATAGCTCATTTGCCACTTCTTTTAGGTTTTGCATTTCTTTAAGCGTTAACATGGATGCAATTAGTAAAATAGCATCTGCACCATTTGCTCTAGCTTCGACAATTTGATAAGGATCAAAAATAAATTCTTTCCTTAAAACAGGTATTCTTTCTTGATGAGCAATTCCAGCAACTATTCTTAAATCATCGATACTACCACCAAAATGATCAGAATTAGTTAAGACGGAAATAGCAGCAGCACCGTTGTCACAGTAAATACTCGCAAGTTTAGATACATCTATATTCGATGCTAAATCTCCTTTTGCAGGCGACCGTTTCTTTATTTCTGCAATGACACGTATGGATGAACCTAATAATGCGCCTGAAAAGTTCAATGGACTGGACTGTTGAGATGCTTTGTCTGTTATGTCAGCCAAGGAAAAATTTACTTTTTGATGTTCTAACTCTTTTCTCTTAGCTTCAACTATCTCTTGCAATATATCTGGTATCTTCATAGCCATCTCTATTCCTAACTAAGAGTATTACTTAATTTGATGTAAGACTTAAGTACTTTAAGAGCCGAACCACTGTCTATTGACTTAGTTGCAATCGTCACCCCATCAATAAACGTTTCAGCTTTTTCTGCTGCGACTAATGCAGTTCCTGCATTAGCAAGCACCAGGAATCTAGCTGGAGTTTCTTGTCCAGATAAAACTTTTTCCAAGATTTTTGCACTTTCGTTTGGATTATTTATCTTTATTTCAGCATTATCTACAAACGGCAATCCTAGGTCAGATGGTTTGATAGACCGTTCGGTTATTATTCCGTTCTTTAATTCCCATATATGCGTCCCACCAGATAAAGAAATCTCATCCAATCCATCTTCACCATATGCAACTATTGAATGTTTAGACTTAAGTATTTTCAATACCTCTATAATTTTTTTAGCAATTGTTTTATGAGAGGCTCCTATTAGCTGGAATTTAGCTTGAGCAGGATTAGTCAGTGGACCAAGGATATTGAAAACTGTGCGAATACCTATTTCTTTTCTTGGGGCAGCAGCAAACTTCATCGACGGATGAAATCTCTGGGCAAACATGAACCCAAATCCAGTTTCATTTAAGCACGTTTCAACTGACTTCGGTCCTAGATCTATGTTTGCCCCAAGTGCTTCTAACACATCTGCGCTACCGCTTGATCCAGACATGGCACGGTTGCCATGTTTCGCCACCTTAACGCCTGCGCCTGCAACAACAAAAGCTGAAGCAGTAGAAATATTAAAGGAATTGGATGCATCGCCTCCTGTCCCACATGTATCCACAAGTGGATAATCGCTTTTCACTTGCAAAGATTTGGAACGCATTACCTCTGCCATTCCGGCAATTTCATTCGGAGTTTCTCCCTTGACACTCAATGCAGTTACAAACGCTCCAATTTGCGCCTCGGTGGCATCTCCACTCATTATGTCTTCCATAGCCGAAGTGGCTAAATCAAAGTTAAGATCTTCTCCAAAGGATAATTTTTTTATACATTCTTTAATCATTTAAATCATCCTTTAGACTCAATAGACAAAAAGTTCTGCAACAATTGCTTGCCATATTCGGTTTTAATCGATTCTGGATGAAATTGCACTCCCTCAATTGGTAATGATTTATGCCTGACACCCATCACAATACCATTTTCAGTCCAAGCTGAAATTTCTAATTCATTAGGGAATTCATCTTTCGATATTGATAAGGAGTGATATCTAATCGCAGCAAATGGGCTTGGAATATCAGTAAAAACGCCCTTGCCGTCATGATAAATATCAGAAGTTTTTCCATGCATTATTTCTCCAGCGGGGCCTACTATAGCTCCAAATGCTTGTCCGACACACTGATGACCAAGACACACCCCTAAAATAGGCACTGTGGATCTGAAATAATCTATGACTGTTGTTGATATACCCGCCTTATCGGGATTGCAAGGGCCTGGAGATATTATAATTTTCTCTGGTTTCATCTGAGCGATATCTTCAACTGTGACCTTGTCATTTCTTACTACTTCAACTTCCGCACCCAACTCACATATAAATTGGTATATGTTATAAGTAAAAGAGTCGTAATTATCGATTAAAATATTCATGACTTGTGTGACTCAGCTATACTAATTGCTTTCATTACTGCACTAGCTTTATTGATAGTTTCCTCATATTCATTATCAACATTACTATCAGCTACTATACCTCCGCCTGCTTGCACATGAGCAACACCGTCTTTAATCACCAATGTTCGTAAAGCGATACAGGTGTCCATATTCCCGGAGAACGAAAAATAACCCACCGCTCCGGCATAAGCACCTCTCTTAACTGGCTCAAGTTCTGACAAAATCTCCATCGCTCGAATTTTTGGTGCACCAGACACTGTGCCTGCTGGAAAGCAAGACCGGAAGGCATCGTAACAGGTCAAACCTGGTTTTAAATCGCCGGTGACATGTGAAACAATATGCATGACGTGAGAATATAATTCCACTTCCATCAGTTGTGTCACTTCAACACTCCCAGGACTACTAACACGCCCAACATCATTTCTACCTAAATCAACTAACATTATATGTTCGGCTAACTCTTTCTCGTCGGTTATTAATTCTTCCGCAATTCTCGCGTCTTCTTGATCATCCAACCCACGTCGCCTCGTGCCTGCGATTGGGTGATAATCAAGTTTGTTGTCGACACATCTAACCAACATCTCAGGCGATGCTCCCACTATATGAAAGTCTTCTAAATCAAGATAAAACATGTACGGCGAAGGGTTTACTTCTCTTAAGGAACGGTAAATATCCAATGGATCAGCGGTGGTGGATAAACTGAATCTCTGTGAGAAAACAACCTGGATGCAGTCTCCTTCATATATATACTCTATGATCTTGCTCAAAGCATCTTTGTAATAGTCTTTGTCGATATTGACTGTGGCATCAACTCCATCAAAGTTAACCATCGTTAATGATTTATCTTCATTAGCCGACTCGTTACCTTCAATACTTTTATATCCTTGTCTTTCGGATTCAATCGGGCCAGTTGAAAGTAAGGCAATAACACTTTCTATACTTTCAACGGCTTGAGCATAAGATGTTTCTATTTTTTCATCGAGGTTTACATGGCTAACAATGCTTATTCGGTTATCAATATGATCAAACATGATATACGTATTGAAAAACATAAAAACGGATTCTGGAAGATTTAGCGTATCCTGATTCGATGTTGGTAGATCTTCAAAATAAGAAGCTGTTTCATAAGAAGCATAACCTACTGCTCCGCCATCAAATCTATTTGACTTAAATTGTTTAACAACTTTTCTATTACTTAATCTCTGCTCAATCAACTTGAGTGGATCGACCGAACCATGCTTTTGATCAGCTCCTGTTTTAATGATTTCATAAGGCTTAACACCAATGAAGCTATATCTAGCAATCCTCTCTGCTCCTTCTACACTTTCAAATAAAAATGAATAAGGCTGAGATGCGACTTTTGAATAAATTGAAACTGGAGTTTCATTTTTCGTATTAATAGTTTTTGTCAAAGGTACCAAGTTGCCATCGACATCTTTCGTTGAAAGACTTTTGATGTCTTCGATACTAATTGAATATACAGAACCTTTAAGGGGCATATTTATCCACCTGCACCGTCATTCCTATGAAGACCAACTTTATCTAAAACAATATCCAGCTTAGGGTCAGCATATTGCCTAGCCGAATCGTCACCTTTCTGAATTAAACGTCCAAGTTCAGCAGGGTCATTTATTAGTTCATAGTAACGCTTTGTTATAGGTTCAATCTCCGATATGACTGTATCACTAACTCTGGATTTTAAATCTCCATACCCCCTGGCATCCTTAAAATCACTTTCAACCTCTTGCTCGGTTTTTTGAGTAATGACTTGGTATATACCTAAAAGATTGTTGACTCCGGCCCTTTCTTTTTCATTAGAAAAACAAATTTCGTTAAAAGAATCAGTAACCGACCTTTTTATGGATCTTTCTATTTCTTTTGGATCATCCAGCATACTTATAGCATGGCCACGAATATGGGCATGACTTTTAGACATTTTTATTAGTGGATTATCAAGCCCCATAACTCGTGCTCCCACTTCAGGAACAACCGCCTCTGGAAGAACAAAGGTTTGTCCGTAGATATTATTGAATCGTTCCGCTATATCTCTCGTTAACTCAACATGCTGCTTCTGGTCTTCTCCAACTGGGACTTCATCAGCATCATAAATCAATATGTCAGCTGCCATTAATACCGGGTAAGTCAAAAGACCGGTTGATACTCTTTCCTGATTGTGAGACTTCTCTTTATATTGAATCATTCTCTCTAACCATCCGACTGGAGTGGTGCAATTTAAAACCCAAGATAGTACAGCATGAGCCGAAACATGACTTTGTATAAATAAAGTGCTTTTCTCTGGATCTACCCCGCATGCAATTAACATTGCAACTAACGATACAGTTTGCCTTCTCAATTCTTCAGGATCCTGTTTTACAGTTATCGAATGAAGGTCCACAACAGGAATGAAATTGGTTTGAATATCTTGGTTAGCCACCCAACGTTTCACCGCACCTAGGTAATTCCCTAGTTGCATATCTCCTGAAGGCTGGATGCCTGTTAAAATTCTGCTCTTTTTGGTGCTTGCGGCAGGCATTATATTTATCCTCATCCTATAACTAAAAAACCCATCCCAGAAGGGACGGGTTGTTATTCCGCGGTGCCACCCTATTTCCTTAATTTATATTAAGGCTCTTATGATAGACATTTTTATGCCCTAGGCTTTATTAACGGAGCCAATTCCGGCCTTACCCTAGTTGAAGATGATAATTTACATCTGTGTTCAGGAGGCAGCTCCCAGGTCCATTCAACCCTTTCTATTGACACCGGCTCACAGCTTACCCGGCTCTCTTGGTCAATTTCAGGGGTTACTAATCCTGTTCATAGCTTTTAATTTATTCTTATACGAACCAGTATAGACTGGTTAATCCACTATGGTCAATTAGATTTATGACTCTGAAGCTAATGTTCCACCTTGCGCCCAATTATCCTTTGAAACATCATTAAACACCACTATAGTCGCGTCACGAGCAGTACCTAACCTCTCAAATGAGTCCGTTATTTCTTTAGCCAGTTGTGCCTTCTGGTCAGAAGTTCGACCATTCCACATTTCAATCTTTACTATCGGCATGACATTACTCCTTATCTTGTTTCATGAGGTCAACTTTATATCGATTACCAACTAAACATAAATTCTATTTATCTCGTTGCACTTCTATTGCCACATATCCTATTACACTATTATCAATTGGAGGGTTTGGTTTTATCACTTTTACCCAAGCTGAATCCACTTCTAATTTCAATATAAGCTGATCGGCGATTGCTTCAGCTAAAGTCTCTATTAGTTTGACCGATTTACCTTCTACTACCTCTCGTGTAACTTGATAGATTAAAGTGTAATCTAAAGTCAAATTTGGGTCATCAGCACGTCCCGCAGGCTTTAGATCAGCTTCTATTTCGACATCCACCTCAATCCTTTGCCCAATCGATTGCTCTTCGTCGGTGATACCGTGATGTCCAAAAAACTTCATGCCCTTTACTTGAATTCGATCGTCTGACATACTAATTCCCCTTTCCAAAAATCGACTCGTATTTGCTAATTAACTTTCTAGCTCGTTCTACTACAGGTACATCTATAACTTGCTCTTGCAAAGAAGTTGATCCTCTTCCCTGCGCTTCGCTTTGTTCAAATGCATCAATTTCTCGCAATGCTTTACTGTATTCTTGTTCCGAGGGTGAGAATACTTCATTTATCGTGTCAATCTGGGAAGGATGTATAGCAAATTTACCTGCGAACCCAAGCATCTTTGCATTTTGACAATCTTTGATCAGACCTGCTTGGTCTTTATATCCAAAATAGGGAGTATCTAATGCAATAATGCCAGCTGCTTTTGCACACACAGGGATAACGGTTCTTGGGTATAGCAGAGCGGGATTATCTACTTCAGGAGACAGCGCATGCCTGGGTATTTCCATATCATTGGTGAAATCTTCTGCACCAAAACAAACTGCAGCAAGTCGGGTGTTATCACTGCATATTTGGCGCGAATTCACAACACCTAAAGCAGTCTCTAACCAAGCCAGTAACTTGATCTTACCCACTTGGACACCAGATCTTCTTTCTAGTTTTGAAATTTTTCGATCTAAAAGAACCAGGTCCCCTGGAGTATCAATCTTGCCAACCGAGATTCCCCAAATTTTTGATCCCACAACGAAGTTCAAATCATCATCTATTAAACCACTCGACAAAGAATTCACTCGAGGAATAATCGGAACACCAGTTTCACTTATATTCTCAATGTGTCCGGCAACTATTTCCCTAGCATTTGCCTTTTCGGAAATTGGGACCGAATCTTCCATGTCCAATACAAATGCATCTGGCCGTACTGAAGAAGCCTTTGCCAACATTTTCGGTTGATTACCGGGTATGAATAGTAAACTTCTAATTAAAGGTTCGTTAATCATAGTTTCAGTTTACGAAATTAATAAAATAGACAATAACAATATAAACTCACTATTTGAGCTGATGAGTATAGCATGCTGGAACACAACAATTTACACTTAAAGCAGATATTTACCGAACTAAACAATTATTCTACTAAAATGATTAAACAATGGACAAAAATACGATAGAAATCATAGGTGTGACGGGCATTCCAGAAGTCAGACACGGCGACGATATAGCTGAATTAATCGTGAGTTCTGCTGACAATCAAAAATGTTTGATTCGCGAAAATGATATTTTTGTAATCGCACAAAAAATTGTAAGTAAATCAGAAGGCCAATTTGTATATTTATCCGATATAAAACCATCCTCATTTGCAAAAGTATTCGGTAAAAAAAGTGGTAAAGATCCCAGACTTATCGAAGTTGTGCTTAAAGAAAGTCGTCAGATAATAAAAATCGATTACGATAGAGGAATACTGATAACAGAAACCCATCATGGATTTATCTGCGCCAATTCAGGAGTAGATTCTTCAAACGTTAGCAGAAATGACGTGGTGCTCCGATTACCTAAAAACCCAGACGAATCAGCGCAAACATTGGCCTCCAAAATCCAATCTCTTACCGGCATAAAAAAAATGTCTGTAATAATCTCAGATACGTTTGGTCGGCCATGGAGAGAGGGGCAGGTTAACTACTCAATTGGTTCATCTGGAATACAACCTACTGTTGATTACAGAGGTAATAAGGATAGCCTAAACAGAGTGATGAATGTAACTGAAATTGCGATAATCGATGAAATGGCAAGCGCAGCAGAATTAGTTATGGGGAAAACCTCAAGAATCCCTGTGGCTATAATCAGAGGGTTTCAGTATACAGACAACCAACGGGGAACGGGTTCATTATTAAGAAAAAAGCAGACTGATTTGTTTAGATAATTTAACTATCTACTTGGCAGCTTTGGTAGCTTTGGTAGGTTTTTTGGATTTATCTTTATTTTTGTTTTTAGCATCATCACCCTTTTTCTCTTCACCACTGCTCCATGCTGAACTCTCTAGGTAATTCATGAATTCTCTCTCCGCACCACAAACCTTGCACGAACCTTGACTCTGAGGACCATTAGGGGAATCTATCACCCAATGATGCGTACAATCTTTTGGATCCATTTTCGATTTTTTACCATCAGTCTTTACTGCCATATAACACCTATATACATAACGATTGTGATCTCTTCATAGCAGATTTTCAACATCAAAGACCTAAATATTTGCTCGAAAGATGACCCTTAATATAACTTTATAATAATTCCACCGAAATAATACTGTTTTTTATTTAATAAAAACCTCATTACTAACACTTTGGAAACCCCAAAGTATTAACTCATGGGAAAACACCCGAATTGAACTAAGGAAATCACTGTATACTATGACGCACAGAAATAATTAGACTTTATTAACGAGGCACGAATAATACATATGAACACAAGTTATTGGCTTGTTAAATCTGAACCTTCAGCTTATTCATTTGCAGACTTGATCTCAGAAGAAAATATGACAGCTGAATGGGATGGCGTGAGAAATTATACCGCTCGTAACAACATGCAAAAAATGAAGGTTGGCGATCAAGTGCTTTTTTACCACTCTATGATTGTGCCACCTCAAGTTGTAGGAACCACTGTTGTTGTGAGAGAAGCATATCCTGATGACACAGCATGGGATCCAAGCTCAGAGCACCCTGACCCTAAAAGCACCCCAGAAAAACCGGTTTGGTTTATGGTGGATTTGAAGGCTCAATCCAGGATGAAATCCCCTGTGACTTTAAAAGATGTTAAGGCTCATCCGATGCTACAGGATATGGCATTGGTAAAATTTTCGAGACTATCAGTTCAGCCCGTCACCAAATCGGAGTGGGACTGCATCTTGAACCTTGGTGACCCAGAAGATTTAAACTAGCCAAGTTAAGATTTTAATCTAATTGGTAGTTTTATTTATTCTGTTTGTGATTTGAAGACCCATTTCCGAGGTTGAAACAACAATAGACTTGTCAGTTGCCAAGTCAGGCGTCCGATATTGTGAATCAAGGGTGTCTTGTACTGCTAGTTCTATTACCTCCGCTTCCTCACGAAGGTCGAATGAATAACGAAGCATCATAGCCACACTTAATATCGCAGCAATTGGATTAGCCACACCTTTACCCTGAATATCCGGTGCACTGCCATGGATTGGTTCATACAAGCTGGCCTTACTAGAAGCAGCGGATTCGCTAATTGATCCAGATAAACTTGCAGATGGCAGCATTCCCATTGAACCAGTTAGAACAGATGCTTCATCTGAAAGTATGTCACCAAATGTGTTTTCAGAAACAATAACATCGAATTTTGCAGGAGCTCTAACTAGTTGCATTGCTGCATTATCAACTAACATGTGCTCAAGATCTATATCTGGATAATCACTGCTCACTTCAGTTGCAATTTCTCTCCAAAGCCGTCCAGTTTCTAAAACATTAAACTTGTCAACAGAAGTCACTTTTAATTTCCTTGTTGAGGCTAGTTCGAATGCTACCTTCATTATTCTAAAAATCTCCTTCTCAGAATATAGAAGGGTGTCTACTGCTTGTCTTCCAGATTCATCTGCCCATCGTTTTTTTGGCTGAGCGAAATATAAGCCTCCAGTAAGTTCTCGAACTATCACCATATCCACGCCCGACAATCGATCTTCTTTGAGTGGGCTAGAATGAATTAAAGAATTATAAGCTTTAACCGGTCTGATATTGGCAAAAAGACCTAACTCTTTACGTATAGCCAGAATACCGTCTTCAGGTCTTGTGCTTGATGATGCAGAATCCCATTTTGGCCCACCAACTGCGCCAAACAGAATGGCATCTGAATTGCGACAAATATTTAATGTGTTCTCAGGTAAAGCAGTGCCAGTTTCATCAATTGCGGAACCACCGATAAGTCCAATACTAGTATCCAGTTTATGACCAAATAGGGTCACCACCGAATGTAATACTTTTTCCGCTTCAGCAGTCACTTCGGGGCCAACACCATCACCTGGCAAAATGGCAACATTTAGTTTCATACTAATCAAATTCTCCTAAAATCAAAACTATTTAGAGATACAGCGCAAATATAAGTCTAAAGGCTGTATCCTGGTATTCTCATATTATATGATCTTAAAATATTACAGGATAAAGTGACTTTAATGGCACAAAAAGTAGATGCAGTAGTAATTGGCGGCGGCGTTATGGGAGCAAGTATTCTATATAACCTTGCAGCAAAAGGTTTAAAAAACTGCGTCCTGCTTGAAAGGGACACTCTAGGTTCAGGATCAACAGGAAGATCTTCTGGATTAATTAGAATGCACTACTCCACAAAAGTGAATGCTGAATTATCGTGGAAAAGTTTCCCTTATTTTTTACACTTCGATGAATTGATAGGACAACAAAAGCCACAATTCATTGAAACTGGTTTCATAGCTATAGCAGGCCCAGAAGCTAGAGCAGGCCTTATAAAAAACGTATCAATTCAAAAAGAAGTAGGTATTGATACGGAAATAATCGATTTGAAACAAGCGAGGGAGGTAGCTCCCGGATTCGATTTTACAGATGATGAAGTGTTTGCCTGGGAACCTCAAAGTGGGCATGGAGACCCTTCTGGCACTGCTATGGCCTATGCCAAACAAGCTGAAGAGCTTGGTGCGAAAATAACGTTAAAGTCGCCTGCTCAAAAGATTGAATTAAAAAAAGATAAAGTATTTGCAATACATACCCAAGAGGAAACTTATGAAACGGAAATAGCAGTGATGGCAACTGGGCCTTGGTCAAGCCAATTTTTATCAAAACTGGATATAAACCTTCCGTTAACGGCAACCAGACATGAAGTTTTTCTCATTAAACGACAGACTAATCTTCTCCAGACCCATCCAAGTGGGGCCGACATGACAAATATGACATATTTTAGACCAGAAGGAAATGACATGACTCTGGTAGGAAACGGTAATAGAGAACATGTGGCGAATCCCGACCAATACAACCCGAAACCCTCCATGGATTATCTAGAAGATGTCTGGGTAAGGTTATCTAAAAGAATACCTGCAATCAGTGAAGGCCAGTATTTCACTGGATATGCCGGTCTTTATACTTCTACTCCTGACACACATCCTATTGTGGATAAAATCGATGGCATTGACGGTTTATATATTTGTACTGGATTCTCAGGTCACGGCTTTAAGCTTGCCCCTGCTGTAGGTATATGTATGTCTGAATTAATAACCGAAGGTAAAGCAAATTTTGTCGATATAAATGCTTTAAAAGCTGACAGATTTACCAAAGGAAATCAAAATAAGATTTCATATGAATTTAGGGTGATTGGATAAACTTACAGAGCAACTATGTTAACTAGCTTGCCAGGCACATAAATAGTTTTCTTAATTTCTTTATCCTTGATATGTGTTTCGATCTTCTTTGATGCTATGGCAGCTTCTTTAGCTGCATTCTCCGTTATTTCTGCAGATACTATAATTGTGTCTCTAACTTTACCGTTAACTTGTACAACTAAATTAATATCTGCTTCTTTTACAAATTCTGGTTCCCATTTAGGCCATTCCTGAGAATGAATCGAATATTCTAACCCGTTAACTTCCCATAATTCCTCTGCTATATGTGGCGCGAGAGGAGCAATCATTAACAAGAGTTTTCGGATTCCACTCTCCCAAAACTTTTGATCTACCTCTCCTTGTTTCCATAAATCATTTAAGGTGTTTGTTAATTCCATTAATGCAGCAATCGTGGTATTAAATTTGAAATTCTGAAGATCTCCAGTTACTTTCTTTAATGTTTTATGTATTGAACGATTTAATTGAGAGTTTTTATCTTCACTGATTTTTGATGAGTCTAGAGATTTAGGATCCCGGGTAGCCAAGTACCGGATTCTATTTAACCACCGTGATATTCCGTTAATCCCACTATCGATCCAATCCCCGCCTTGATCCCATGGACCCAGAAACATTAAATAACATCTAACAGCATCAGCACCTACTTTCTTTACATAATCATCTGGAGAAACAACATTACCTCTTGACTTACTCATACGATAACCTGAATGGGTAATATGGCCTTGATTAAACAATCTAATGAAAGGTTCATTGAATTCCAATAGTCCAATATCTCGCAGAGCTTTAATAAAAAATCGCGAGTAAAGTAAGTGCATCACTGCGTGTTCAGCTCCTCCAGTATATTGGTCTACTGGTTGCCATTTTTTCATGGCAATTGGATCAAAAGGTCCTTCTACATATTGTGGACTGGCATACCGTAAAAAATACCATGAAGAATCGACGAATGTATCCATTGTATCGGTCTCACGACGGCCAGGCTTTTTACACGTAGGACATGCAACATTTACAAATTGTTCGTGTAATTCGAGAGGAGATTCCCCTGTAGGCTTAAACTCTGCGTCGTCTGGTAACAATACAGGAAGGTCTTTTTCTGGCACAGGAACGGCACCACAATCATCACAATAAATAATAGGAATTGGTGTTCCCCAATAGCGCTGCCTAGAAATCAACCAATCCCTCATACGATACTGAACTGATTTCTCACCCAGACTTTTGGATTTAAGGTATTCAGAAATCTTATCTATTGCATCTTTACAACTTAAACCATTATAAGAACCGGAGTTAACCAATATGCCGTCACCTGCATAGGCTGTATTAGGGTTAGAATCCGTTTCCGCAACTGACTGTATAACAGTCCTGATATCCAAATCATATTTTTTTGCAAATTTAAAGTCCCGCTCGTCATGGGCGGGTACACCCATAACAATTCCAGTACCGTAGCTAAGAAGGACGTAATCACCCACAAAAATCGGAATCTGTTCACCAGTTAATGGATTTAAACAATATGAACCAGTGAACACTCCTGTTTTTTCTTTGTCAGTTGACAATCTCTCAATTTCAGATTGTTTTCTCGCATTTACAACATATTTATCTACTTCGTCTTTTTTTTCTGGAATCGTCAGTTGATCAACCAAAGAGTGTTCAGGTGATATCACCATGAATGTCACACCGTAAATAGTGTCTACTCTTGTCGTAAAAGTATCTATCTTTGCTGTTTCAAGCCCCAGTGATGATATGTCAAATTGAACATGTGTTCCGTAGCTTTTTCCTATCCAATTCGTCTGCATAATATTAATTTTGTTAGGCCAATCAATTGCAGATTGATCAAGTAACTCTTCAGCGTAATTTGTGATTTTAAAAAACCACTGATTAAGATCTCGTTGAGACACTTCAGAACTACATCTTTCACACTTACCATCAATAACTTGCTCGTTTGCTAGCACAGTATTACAGGTCGGACACCAATTAGCAGGTGCATAATCCTGATAGGCCAGATCGTTCTCTAAAAACTTTAAGAATATCCATTGATTCCATCTGTAATAATCTGATTTACAAGTGACCACTTCTCTATCCCAATCGTAGATGGTGCCCATTCTCCTCAATTGCTGTCTCATATTTTCAATATTTGACATGGTCCATTCATATGGATGAATGCCGCGTTTTATAGCAGCGTTTTCAGCAGGAAGACCAAATGCATCAAAGCCCATTGGATGTAATACGTTATAGCCTTGCATTTTTTTGAACCGTGCGTGAGCATCTGATGGCGCCATAGCATACCAATGGCCAATATGGAGATCTCCAGATGTGTATGGCCACATTGTCATTTCAAACCAATTAGGTCTTTCATCATCATCATTGACTTTGTGTAGCTGACTATCTTGCCATCTACCCTGCCACTTTTTTTCTATTTCACTCTGGTTGTAGTCTAGGCTATCGTTTTTTGACCTAGTCATTTATATTTCATGCTCCATTGTGCTTATAACGCTTGCTGATTTAAGTATTTAAGTTTACGGCCTTAAAGGCATGGGAAGCCAGTATTAAAACATCTTCCGGTGGTGGTTCCAAGGCTCCTTCATGATTTTTTAGAGGTAAACCTTTATCTAAATGTTCTTTTTCAACCCAAAACCACCCGGGTTTCAAATCTGCAAAACCATCTTGATCATCGGTTAATATGCAAAAATAAATCATATCAATGTGCTGGTGTTTACCAATTGAATTATCATTGATGTTCTCAATCAAAATAGTAAAAGGTGAGGGTATTTGCTTAGGATATTTAAAATCTAAACTCTGGCCCGTTTGGACAATCTGTACTGCTAATCCAGTCTCTTCTAAAACCTCCCTAATCAGTGCTTCAACAGGGTCTTCATTTTGTTCAATATGTCCTCCAGGTGGGAGCCAAGCTTTTACTTTAGAATGCCAATGGAGTAGCAGGGATTTATTGTTTATAACAAATCCAGTAGAAGTAAAGTGCCTGATAAATGTGTTATCCATCGAATTCATTTGCTACTCTTTCCATTTGTAATTTGCTTTTTAATTTGACTGGGCTGTTTGATTACAATACCCTGATCCAAATAGAATGATAAAAAGAAGTAATTCAGGATACCAGATCATCCTCAAAACTGTTAATTTTGTAATCGAATTAGATAAATTAAATTTAAAGCGGAGTTGCATTTGAGCGGACCTCTTAAAATAGCTGACAAAGTTTTTTCATCCAGGCTTATGGTTGGCACTGGCAAGCATAGAAGCAATGCTGAAATGGTTGACTCTATTGAAGCTTCAGGCGCCCAAATTGTTACGGTCGCAATAAGAAGATTGAATCTAGATAATCCAAAAGAAAAAAATATTTTGGATTTCTTCGATTGGGGAAAATACACCATCCTTCCAAACACAGCTGGATGTAAAACCTCAGACGAGGCAATACTCGTTGCTAATCTAGCTCGAGAACTAACTGGATCAAATTGGTTAAAGCTAGAAGTCATCCCTGAAGGCTCTCACCTTATGCCGGATCCAATTGGAACATACGAAGCCGCCAAACATTTAATAAGCGATGGCTTCATTGTTCTACCATATATTCATGCCGACCCTGTATTAGCTAAAATGTTAGAACAGATTGGATGTGCAACAGTAATGCCATTAGGTTCAGGAATTGGGTCCGGGCAAGGAATCCAAACGCTCGAGGAAATAAAGCTAATCATTCAACAATCCTCCGTTCCGGTCGTTGTAGACGCTGGTCTAGCCACTCCATCAGATGCAGCTATAGCTATGGAAATAGGAGCTGATGCGGTACTCGTAAACACAGCAATCGCTCAAGCTGATGAACCTGTTTTGATGGGTGAAGCATTTAAACTTGGGGTAGTGGCAGGCAGGAAAGGGTTTATGGCTGGCAGGATTCAAAAGAAAAGCATGGCTTCTCCTAGCAGTCCCGCTCAAGGTATTGTGTCGAGTTAGAGTTAATAAAGCAAAACATATGGGAACTTTAACAAAGCCATGTTTAACTTTATTAACGGACAGCACTAGATACGGTGAAATAAATTTAGATTTAATAGACAGGGTAATAAATAGTGGAGTTGATATGCTTCAGTTAAGAGAGCCCTCATTAACCGA